>Ga0182030_10000141_pt1 | contig 117824 bp, 93 predicted proteins | sample 812S3MmetaG_FD_121299 | JGI IMG/M metagenome (GOLD analysis project Ga0182030, IMG submission 121299) | Permafrost microbial communities from Stordalen Mire, Sweden - 812S3M metaG (Illumina Assembly) | ecosystem: Environmental > Terrestrial > Soil > Wetlands > Permafrost | place: Sweden... | reverse complement strand
GTTGAAATTGGGTCCGATCTGGGTCCGATAAGCCGGCCAAAGAGTTCTCTTGAGTTCCCTTAGAGGGCTACGAACGGGCTGTCAGTACCGTTCAGTTCCAATAAGTTACGTCGGCCAGCGACTCTGTCACGGCAGAGGTCGCGAGTTCGAGTCTCGTCGTCCCCGCCATTTCTTTTCAAAGAGTTACCGGGCGTGACACCGGAAACTCCAACCCACATCTACTGCACTGTTACATTCATCCCCACGGCCGTCAGGAATTCACCATGCGCCGCGCCAGGGGCTCGCCCAGGCGGGATTGCAGTTTCGTCGCGGCGACACTCAGAGCGTGCAGTACCTTTTCGCGCCCCTCCTGACTCCACCAGGGTTTCCGCTCTCACAGAGCAGTGCCGTTGGGACAGTTCGGTTGGCTAGTTCTCTGTGTACAATCACAAACGAATGAACTACGACCGGAATCTCTCAAGATCCGATGCCCAAGCCCCGAAAGGGTCAAACCGCAAAGCGCCCTCCGGTTCGGGAACTTTCCCTGCTGCTGGGAAGAAGCAGACAGTGTTTCTCTGCATTCTGCTGGCAGGGGCGACCATCGCGCTCTACAGCCCGGTGGTGAAGAACTCGTTCGTGGCGTTGGATGACTCGGACTACATAACCGCCAACCCCCACGTTCAGAGCGGCTTGAAGTGGAGCACGGTTAAGTGGGCATTCACCTCGACGCAGTCTGCGAACTGGCATCCTCTAACCTGGCTCTCGCACGCTCTCGATTGCCAATTGTTTGGTGTGAAGCCGGCCGGCCATCATCTGGATAGTGTTTTGCTCCACGCGCTCAATGCGGTGTTGTTGTTCCTGCTGTTGGCTTGGGGTACTAAGCGTGTTTGGCCCAGTTTGCTTGTGGCGGCGTTGTTCGCGGTGCATCCGCTGAACGTCGAGTCGGTGGCATGGGCGGCGGAGCGTAAGACCGTACTGAGCGTCCTGTTTTTCTTCCTGGCCATCGGCGCATACGCATGGTACGTGCGCAAACCGGAATGGCGTCGATATCTGCTGGTGGCAGCGCTATTCGGCATGGGATTGATGGCCAAGCCGATGGTCATCACGCTGCCGTTTGTCCTTCTGCTGCTCGATTATTGGCCGCTCGAGAGAATGTCGCTGGGAGGAGTTCAGGATTCCGCCGAGGATGGCCCGAGCCGGATCGGGTTTTCAAAGCTGGCGATCGAGAAGGTCCCGCTGCTGGCGCTTTCGATTGCAAGCGCATGGATCACGCTCAAGGTGCAGCGATCCGGACAGGGTTTACGCAGCTTGCAACAGTATTCCCTTGGCGTACGAATTGAAAATGCCATCGTCTCCTATGTGCGCTACGTGGAGAAAGCTCTCTGGCCGGCTCGGTTGGCGGTGCTGTATCCACATCCCGGAGCGGGTCTCCCGGCATGGCAGTGGGTTCTGTCCGCGCTAGCGTTAATCGTGGTCACCGTATTTGTTGTTCATTTCCGCAGCCGGCGGTATCTTCCGGTTGGATGGTTTTGGTTTATTGGGACCTTGTTTCCCGTCATTGGCCTGGTGCAGGTGGGCGAAGCCAGCATGGCCGATCGCTACGCTTACATCCCGGTGCTGGGCATTTTCACAATGATTGTCTGGGGTTTTGCCGATTGGGCCGATTCCCGGAGACTGGGGGGAGTTTGGCGGCTCGTTCCCGCGCTCTGCGTCGTAGCCGCGTTGAGCGCAGTCACTATCCGCCAGCTCGGATATTGGAAGAATGAATACACCATGTGGGCGCACACATTGCAGGTGACCGATCACAATCCCATCGCTCAGGATTCGATGGCGGAGGCCATTCTGAACCCCGCGCTAGCCAGTTCGGCCGCCGAGCTGAGCGGTTTGGACACACCCCAGAAGCGAGTGGAAGAAGCGCGCAGCCACTATGAGCAAGCTTTAGGTATTCGCAAGGAACTGGCGCAGAAAAATCCCGACGCAAATTTGCCGCATATGGCCATGTCCCTGAACGACCTGGGTGTCGTTGCTGGAATGGAGAATCGAAAAGATGAAGCGCGCAAGGATTACGAAGAAGCTTTGAAGATTTATCGCCAGCTTGCCCAGCAGGATCCAGCCGCTTACCTCGGGGACATCGCCTCCACAGAGACCAACTTGGGAAATCTGGACTATCAGGAAAACCGGCCGGAAGAAGCGCGGCAACTCTACGAAGATGTCTTGAAGATTTATCGCCAACTGGCGCAGCAAAATCCAGATATCTACCTGCCGAACCTGGCGACCACACTCAACGGCCTCGGGATTCTGAACGCTACGCAGAACCAGCCCAACGAAGCTGGACAGCACTTCGTGGAAGCGTTGGCAATTTACCGTCAGTTGGCGCAAAAGGATCCAGAACGGTATCGACCGTATTTGTTAGGGACGGTAAATTACCTGAGGGTTTTGGAGAGGACTACCGCGGCGGCGAAGAATCCCCCGTCGAGCGTTCCACCTTCCGCGAAAAAGCCGTGAGCTTCTTTTGCGATACCGAAGTATCTTCTGGCGCTGTAGTGACGTAGCCCCTGCCGGCAGAGATGCTTAACCAACTTATGAGGGTTCGCGATGAGCTCAATCGCCGGGCTCAGGCCCTCGCGTTCGTGCCTTAACGAGATGGACCGGTCATCGGCCTTGAAAATCACGGTGGACCTTTTATCGCCCTATGTTGGGATTGAAGACGCGGCGATTTGCAAACCCCTGTTTCGGCAGCTCGCTTTAACACGGCGTTTAACTCTAATGACCCGATTGTAAAGGCGAGATTGCAAGAGTTAAACGCTACGTTCAGTTAGCACACCCCGCAGATTGCACGGTGAGGAATTCTTGCTCGTCTTAACTCTGCAATTTCACAATCAATTCATATTTGGACATTGGAACGTGGGGGATAATTTCTAACGATTCCTGCTTCGGGCTTTCAATTCCAACTTAAGGGAAACACCATATGTCCAACGCAATCGCGAGGATATGCTCCTCGTTTGTGCTTGTAGTTTGTTTCGGTGTTCTTGTAACGGGCGCATACGCACAAACCCCATTGTTTACTCCCGGCAATCTGGTTGTCTCCATTGAAGGCAATGGAGTCGTGGGGCAATCCGGATCTTACGGCGATAATCAAGCGGCCCCCCTCACGCTCTTTCAGTACCAGCCAAATGGCACGTCGAGCGCCTCGTTTGTGAATTCGCTGGTGCTGCCGCAGAGCGCGTCCGGCGCCAATGCCCCCGTCTCCGGCGAATATGGATCTTCATCCGAGGGCACCATACAGCTGGCCGGCACAGGCCAATACTTCGCAATCATGGGCTACGGTGTGAATGCGTCCGCCTTCAACGCCAATCCGGCAACATATGGCAGTCCCGGAGGCGAACTGGGCCAGTCGGGTAGTCTGACAGGTCAAACCTATACCCCCGTCCCCCGCGTTACGGCATTGATCGATGCTTACGGCAACGTAAATTCGTCGACCGCAATCTTCAACATCTTTAACGGCAACAATCCCCGCAGCACCTTCACGGCCGATGGAACCCACATTTACGTTTCCGGCCAAGGCACCAGCGGCGATGCGACCGGCGGAACGTTCTACACGACGCTTGGCAGCAGTTCCGCCACGTCGATTACCGGTACTGACGCTGGCAGCGGCGCCTCCCAGGACACGCGCGTCGTGCAGATCTATAACAACACCTTATACGTTTCAATGGACAGCAAGTCGGGTGCATATAACCGCAGCTACATCGGCACGCTAGGTACACCTCCGGCGACTTCGGTGTACTCTTGCGGATCCAGTTGCCCCACTGGTGACGGCACAATAGGTCCGGCTTTAATGAAGGGCTTCGGCAATACCGGCGGAACGGGCAGGGAACAATTGACCGTGGCGCAAACCAACGGTATCAACGTCTCAGGCGACTACATCAACCTGAGCCCGGAGAATTACTTCTTCGCCAGCCCAACGGTGTTGTATGTGGCGGACAGCGGCAGTCCGAAAAATACTTCGGCGCAGAATCAAACTCCTTACACGCTCTGCGGCGCCGGTGGACTGCAGAAATGGGTGAACGTAAGCGGAACCTGGACCTGGGAATATACGCTTTATCAGGGATTGAATCTGGTGCAAAATGCCTCCTGCTCGAGCAATACTTCTGGCACTACCGGCTTAATCGGTCTGACGGGCGTTGTATCGGGCGGGAACGTCTACCTGTACGCGACCAATTACACAATTGCCGATCTCGATCCGACTTATCTCTATGGAATCACCGATGTGTTGTCGGCAACCACGAATCCAGGCGGCGAGTCGTTTACACAGCTTGCTGTCGCGCCTCCCGATTCCAACTTCAAAGGTGTTTCGTTTGTCCCGACACTGCCCGCTGGGAGTGCCACCATCACCAGTTCGCCCTCTGGACTTGCCTTCACCTCTGCGGGTACGGGTTGCGCAGCCGGCACCTATACAACGCCGGTAACGCTGATTTGGACGCCGGGAAGTTCGTGCGCATTGAGCGTGGTCTCGCCACAAACCGCGTCAGGCGCTCAATACAGCTTTGCTCAATGGCAAGACGGAACGACCTCCACGACCGATAGGGTGACGGCTTCCTCGAGTCCCACCGTTTATACCGCCAGCTTCACCACCACGACGTCGATCGCCGTAACCAGCGTCAGCCCGGCGTCGGAGGATTACGGTTCGACCGCGCCGGTTACGATCACGGCGGTGCTCTCATGGGCGGGGAACGGTCCCGCGCCGACGGCCAGCTCAGTGAACATTGGAGGCAACGGGCCCAGCAGCTACGGCGCGACAACGTGTGGCGCGCCCAGCGGAACAACGATAACCTGCACAGCCACCTATACGCCGACCGCCGCGGATACGCCTGGCTCCTACACGGAGACAGCGACGTTCGCGGGCGACAGTAACTACACCGGAGCGAGCAGCACGCAGACCAATAACTTCACTGTCAATCAGGCGAGCGCGGGAGTGAGCGTTGCATCAAGCGCCAATCCGGCGACGTATGGCCAGGCCGTGACGTTTACGGCGACGATCAGTGGCGAGAACGGGCAGGTCAAAGGACACAAGGGATCTGCGGGCATGAAGCCGCAGACCGTCACCGGATCCGTGACTTGGAGCGATAACACAGGCTGTGGCGCAACCACCGTGAGCGCGGGCAATCCAGGAATCGCGTCCTGTACGACCTCCAGCTTGTCGGCGGGAACCGATGTGATAACGGCGACGTACTCCGGCGACAGCAATCACAGCGGAAGCACTGGCACGCTGGCTGGTGGTGAGTCAATCAGTCAGGCGGCAACGTCGATCAGCGTAAACAGCGTGAGTCCGGCGTCGGAGGACTTCGGCTCGACTGCTCCAGTCACCATTACAGCAGTCGTTACGTGGGCGGGCAGCGGCGCCGCGCCTACGGCGACCGATGTGACTTTCGGCGGTAACGGCCTGAGCGGCAGCTTTGGAACGACGAGCTGTGGCGCGGCCAGTGGCGATACGATAACCTGCACGAACACCTACACTCCGAGTGGCGCGGATTCGCCGAGCTCCTATACCATAACGGCGACCTTCTTGGGAGACAGCAACTACAGCGGTTCGAGCAGTTCGCAGACTAATAACTTCACCATCAATCAGGCGTCAGCAACCACGACCGTAACCTCCGGCAACAATCCGTCAACTTACGGCCAGTCTGTGACGTTTACGGCAACCATTACCGGCGAAAACAATGAAGTCAAGGGGCGGAAACCCGCTCGCAAGAGAGGCGCGAAGCCGCTTGATGTAACCGGGACCGTGACCTGGAGTAGTAACACTGGTTGCGGCACAACCAATGTAACCTCTGGCAATCCGGGATCGGCGTCGTGTACGACCTCCAGTCTGGCCGGCGGGTCTGACACGGTGACGGCGACCTACGGCGGTGACGGAAACCATAGTGGAGGCTCGGGATCGGTGAGCCAGCAAGTTAATCCGGCGAGCCAGACGATTGCGTTCACAACGGCGGCTCCATCGAGCGCGGTCTACAACACCACGTTCCCCGTGGCAGCTTCGGCGAGCTCGAGCTTGACGGCGGCGTTCACGGCGGCGGGAAGCTGTAGCGTTGTCGACAACGGCAACGGGACGGCGACCTACACTGTAACCAGCGGCGCGGGGACTTGTAAGGTGATCGCCAACCAAGCGGGCAATAGCAATTACTCGGTTGCGGCTCAGGTCACCGAAACGGTGAGCGTGACGCCGGCGAGCCAGACCATCGACGTCACGGTGCCTGCTCCAGCTAGTGCGGTTAACAAGAGCAGCTTCACCATCGTGGCCAACGCCAGCTCGGGGCTGCCAATCACCTACACCAGTTCCGGTGCGTGCACCAATGTTCACGGTACCTACACAATGGACTCCAGCAGAATTGGGGCAGTTTGCACGGTTAGCTTGTATGCGCCAACCAGCGCGAACTATCTCTCCGCGACGCTCAACGAAGCCACCAGCGTAGCGGCTCCGATCGCGCCGACGGTGAGCCTGACCGCTCCCGCCGACGCTCAGTACGGATCTACCTTCTCGGTAACGGCAACGACCAATGCCAGCACTACGGCGGTTATCACGGCGACCGGTTCCTGCACAGTTAGCGGGACGACGGTCACCATGACGAGCGGTACCGGGATGTGCTCGCTGAAGGCATCTTGGGCAGCCGATGATGTCTACAAGGCCGCAACCGCGACCGCTAAAACAACTGCGGAGAAGGTTGTTAGCGTGATCACTTGGGCGACGCCCGTCCCAATTACTTATGGAACGGCGCTGAGCTCCACTCAACTGGACGCGACGGCAAGCGTGCCGGGCGCGTTTGTTTATTCACCGGCGGCAGGAGCGGTGCCGCGAGTGCCGAGGTCTCCAGCAACTTGTGACACGCTGAAGGTGACGTTTACTCCCACGCAAACCACCGACTACACGAAGGAGACTGCAACGGTGTGTATCGTGGTGAATCCAGCAACAGCCAACTAACAGTGACCGCCAGCGGAGTCCACGACTCCGCAATGGCGGGCACAAAACAGGCGGCTCAGGGTAATCTGGGCCGCTGTTTTTTGTGCGGAAACCGCATCTGTTAGGAACTCCGAGAGCACTGCGCCATGCGAGGCAGAGTGCGGAGTGTGAAGGAACTCCCCACGACGAAAAGCAGTTGTGCGGGCCCCGAATGCTGCCGGTCTACTTTGTAAAGACGTTGCTCTCGCTCGCTCCTGTACGAATGTGTGGGGGGCCCCCCCTACCCCAAAATGAGTTAAGTTGATGATAGGAAGATAGTTAGAGGCAAAGTATTCAAAGAATTGGACTTAGCGTTTAATTCTTCTGTTTGGCGTGCACTTGGGAGGGTGCCTACCGGGCCATATGTTGTCAAAGAGCGGTGAAAAGTTTGCGGCCAAAAGTGCGTTCGTCTCTGGAGACTGGTGCGGTTCTGGATGGTGCACTGTCGAGATATCTTCGCAGCGATTGTGGTGCAAGTCAGTGATGAGCGTACGAGAAAAATGTGATGAAAAAAGTTAGGAGGAAGGCATTCGGGGAATGCAGTGGTTGGGACGTCGGAGCGGTGACGCGGCGCACTGCCTGATGCTTACGAAAAGAGGAAAGCCCGACGGTGGGCGTCTGCGATGTGCGAGGCCCACTTCTCGAAAAGCGCGAGAAGCGGGGCACCCAGCATGAACAACAGCGCCACCACCATCCTCTACGACCAGGAAAATCGCATCCTCACCGACGCGGGCATCACCTACACCTACAACGGAGATGGCGAGCGCGTGGCCAAGTCCTCCGGCAAGCTCTACTGGGGCAAGGGGCCGCTGGCGGAAACCGACGCTTCCGGCAACATCACCGCCGAGTACATTTTTCTGAACGGCCAGCGCATCGCCCGCCGCGACGCCGACGGCAGTGTTCATTATTATTTCTCCGATCATTTGGGCTCGCACAGCGTGATCGAGAATGCGACGGGAACGAACTGCGAGCAGGATATGGATTATTATCCTTACGGCGGAGTGGCGAACGACTACTGCTCGTCGACGTCGGTGCCGCAGAATTACAAGTTTACCGGCAAAGAACGGGATAGCGAGTCAGGCAACGACTACTTCGGGGCTAGGTACTATGCAAGTTCAATGGGCCGGTGTTTGTCGCCTGATTGGGCGGCGAAGGCAACACCCGTACCGTATGCCAAACTGAGCGATCCGCAGACACTCAACTTGTACGCATACGTCGGGAACAACCCTCTCACACGCTTCGATGCTGATGGACACACAATCACTTGCACCGGCGATCAGTGCAAACAGTACATTGCTGCTCTACAAAAGGCGACAGGCATGACTTTTGCTGCCGACAAAAACGGGCTACTTTCGATCACGTCAAGACCTGACAAAATGGGCTATGTAGGAAGCGCTGTTGCAGGCGTAATTGGAGACAAGAAGAATGCGGTGAATATCTCTGCCGACTCGCATAACGATGTGCTCGGCGGGCATTATGCAGGACATGGCAATCAGATTCTAAATTTCAACAGTATCAATGCTCTGAGCAGTGCAAAGGGAGGCTTCACGCCCCAGTCGATTGTGACCCATGAAACCATGGAGGCCTATGTCGGCTTGAAGCTTGGCGGAGCTTACGACATGGCGACCTACTCGAAAGCACATGCGGCGGCGATTGGGTATGAGAATGCCGAACGCCTCAGTGAGGGGCTACCTGCTCGAATTGATGAATATGGGAGCGGCAGCAATGGAACCTTTCATGGAACAGTCAATTTCTCTTTTTGGAAAGAGCACTTTGACGTGACGAATGGCACGTCAGTGTCGAACGTGACCTCAGAAAGAACAAATCAGCCTGGTCAGACAATTCAATGAGGAGAGATCAAAATGGGGACTGAACGGAAGATGCCATCGTTGAATCTGTTCTCTGGCAGTTGGAGGGAGGCGCTGATGAGGGCGCGTTACGGCTTGGCCGTGATGCTGCTGTTGACGATGCCAGTTCTTGCTCAAGTCAAGAACAAGGAAGAAATCTGCGTAAAAATCGATAAGGTTGGAGAAGCGCCGGGCGTGTGGAGTGGCCTTATTGCCTCCACACAATGGCTGGATGCAACAGTAATCGCATCGTCGAGCAAGGATTACAAAGTCGGGGATAAAATCTCCTTCGGCCTTTACGTCGTGCAAGGCGACAAGTTCGCGGATAGCCAAACGCCTCGGTTAAATCCAAAGGTCATTTTTGCAGGCGCGATCTTGACCCTAGGAACACAGGAAAGCTGCCGCGCTGATGGAAGCAAGGGATGGATATTTACCTGCGTTAAGAAAGGCAGTAGCAAGCAAGCGTCAGGTGCTCATGTGGCAACAGGCCATGTTGACCCGTCGAAGCAGCCCTGAGCCGTCGTTGTAGCCGGGTGCCCCATCCTTCGCGGCTTTTTGCGAAGGGTGGGCGGCGGACTGATCGCGCACCATGGGATTTTCCTTTCACGCCGTCCGTGCCGTGAACGAAATCTTCGCCCAACCTTCATTCACGCGCACAGGCCCAGGCTCGCCGAGAAGATAGAAGCGGTAACTGCTCCAGCGCCAATCTTCAGGCTCCGCCACCAGTCCTCGTGTCACCGGATTTTGGTGCATGTAACGAAGTTTCTCCACTCGCTTCTTCTGTGTCCAAACGTTGAAGTCGTAGAAGCGGCTCTGCCAGAACGGCGCACGTTCCGGAGCCTCCTTAAACAGTTCGATCTGGCGCGGTTCGCGGGGCTTCGGTTTTGGCAACAAAGCCCGAGCCGTACGCTGCTTCAACACTTGCATCACTGTTGAAGGAGTTCCGACCTCTGGTTCACTAATCAGTAAGTGAATATGTTCCGGCATAACGACATATCCCACGACCACGAAACGGTAGCGCTGGCGAGTCTGTTCCAGCAAGGAGAGGAAGCGATCGCGGCTCCGCGCTGTGCGAAGAAGGGGGAGCCGCCGATAGCATGAACAGGTGATAAAGTGCAAATGATGCGCGCCATAGTAACGATGCAGGCCGCGAGGCATGACAAGCTCAGCGTATCAGCAGCATCGCCGCCCACCCCTTCGACTCCGCTCAGGGCAGGCTCTTGCAAAAAACGCAAGGATGGGGCACCCACGGTTCGTTATGGGAAAAGAAAAAAGCGGTGAAGGGCGGGCCACCCGCCCCCACTATTTTTCGGAGCCTGTTCGAGATGTACACTGTGCGTACTTATGCCAATGTTAGCGGACGTACTCCGAAACCACCTGAATTACACCGCCTGGGCCAGCGGCAGATTGGTTGAGGCTGCAAGCGCGTTGAATCCTGAGGAACTAACGAGAGACTTTGCCACCGCCGACCACAATGTCCTCGGGACGTTAGTGCATGTCTACGTTGCCGATCGACTCTGGCTTGGCCGAGTCGAGGGAACTCCTCCGTTACCTTTCGTTCCGGAGAAGGATATGCACTTGGCGGTGCTTCAGAGCGACTGGCCTGCGTTGCTTGAACGGTGGAAGCAATGGGGTTCCCTGCTGACCGAGGAATCCATTCACAGAGAAGTTTCCTACAAAAGTATGAAGGGCGACGCGTTTGTGACCCCGACATGGCAAATTGTGCTGCATGTGGTTAATCACGGCACGCATCACCGGGGACAGGTTTCCGGCTTTCTGCGGGCCATGGGGCACACACCACCAGTTCTGGACTTGACTGTGTTTTACAGGGAAGCGCTCCGCTGAGTTTGGGTCGCCCTTGCGCGAGAAGTCCGCGCGGTTTTTCGCGCTCGCCGCAAATGCAGATTCCTCCCTTCGGTCGGAATGACAAGTTCTCCTACGGCCAAAATCTGAGAACTGGGAACCGAGAACTGAGACCCAAAAACTGAGACAAAAAACAAACGCTGCGCTGGCTTAAACTACCGAGCCATGCGCAGCGTTTAACTCACTAACTACTACCACTGAAACAACTCTACTGCTCTGGACAAATACGGGGACAGACGGGACGTACCCCGGTTTCCTAGCTAGGCTAGGGTAGTTCCACCGGGCTGATTAGATAACCGTGTCGGCTCCGAGGCCGCCGAGTAAACTGAGTGCGCTCAAAGCAACCAGGGCTCGGAGGAAAGGAGCCGAACCCATCAAGATTGGAAGAATATGGGGACAGACGGGATGTTCACCGGTTTTTGCGAATTAGAAATGGGGTACGTCCCGTCTGTCCCCGAGTTTCCCGAGTTTCCCCCGAGTTTCCCTGCCAGTCTTTTGGGCGCCCGTTGAAGGTGCCTCAACCCCAGAGGTAAGACTTTATCATATCGAGGTTGCCGATAATGGGTATTGCTTAATGAAGACGCAACCCACTGTAGCTCTTCGTTAGAGAAGTGGGCGGGTGAAGAATATGGGGGACAGACGGGATGTTCACCGGTTTTTGCGAATTAGAAATGGGGTACGTCCCGTCTGTCCCCGAGTTTCCCGAGTTTCCTGGACTATAGTCCGGGTTTCGATTACAAAAATTACCCCCATGCTGGCGAAGGCATAAAGGGGTATGGAGGAACCCAAGTTCACATCAACAGTGATTTTGGCGACCAATCGATTAACGGCGCCGCCCATGACATCTTGCATTTTGCAGGAATTAAAGACGCGTACGAGGAAGGAGCTCACGACGCCAAAGGTAATCGAACGAGCACTCCCTCGCCCGGGTATGACAATACTAATATTATGACTTCTCGTGACGGAACGAATCTGAAACCTGAGCAGCTTGACCAGGCAAAAGAGAACAAATCCACGAAGAAGGTCACAGTAGAGGATCAGAAGCCCTAATGATCTTACACTGGACGCGCTTACCAGCGATCATTGCTCTTTTCTTGATCGTAGCGGTGTGTGCAATGGAAGCGGCCGAGGCTAAACAGACACTGGTTGAGGTGTGGTGCGGCGCCAGCGATGACGTATTCACAGCGGGCCTTAGAGACGCACTTGAGAATGCATTTAACTCTTCCGCGGACTTCAGTCTGAGCTTTGGGAAAAAGCCAGATACATTGATCGTGCTGATTCCCGAAGGCGTTAAATGGAACAGAGTCGGCAAGAAAACTCAAGTGTTTTACACTGTAAAATTTCTATCGGTCGACAATAAGCTAATAGAGGTGACTACGGGATCGTGTTGGGACGATAAACTCGCAAAATGCGCAGCTAAAATCGTCAAGAATGCCAGGGTCGCCGTGCGAAAGAACCAAAATTAGTCTCATAGGGCTGATTCGATAACCGTGTCGGCTCCGAAGCCGGCGGGTTCTATAAGAGGGGATGTCAAGTAAGAATATGGGGACAGACGGGATGTTCACCGGTTTTTGCGAATTAGAAATGGGGTACGTCCCGTCTGTCCCCGAGTTTCCATTGGTTGATTGTTGGGGTCTAAGTTAGACCCCGTAGGACAGTCCGTGGACTGCGTAACCGGGAGATTCAATACTTGACATTGCGGGTCTGTCGCACTACAAGGGGCGTCGTTGCCACTGTTGTCGTCGTCATCGTCGCTAGTGTAATGGAACAGCTTGGCCGTTTGCGATCTTGAATATCACGGACTCAGCACGCTGCGTTACTCCCGATTCGTTCCTCACAACAACATTGCCGTTTGCCTCAAGGGTCCGGCTCTGGGCATCGTACTCAACCTTGTCGGCTTGCAGCGAAAAGAGATTGTACGCCACAAAAACTGGATTCTCATATGGGGGATAATTGAGGCCCGCATACTTGTACGTGTGTTCGAGCTGAGAGCGACTTACGTAGTGGACATAAAGTTGAAACGGCACACCGTCACCTGAAGGTGCTGCAAGGAACTCCTCACCGTACGAGGAAATGTCATAAAGAACGGAGTTCCACATCTTCGGGTCCCGGTTGTCGTATGACACATCTGTACCTATGGGCGTAGGGTGTAGCGCAAAGTCAAAAGTGATGCGGGTCGGCGATGCCACGCGAAAAAGTGGACGGTGACAGACCCTAAAAACTAGGCTCTTTATCGTCATGCTGTAGTCACCCAGGGGAAGGTCAGCCTCGTAGATACCTTTATTGTTGGTAACCACCGTCCTGCTAAATCCGGAGCGATGAAATGTTATCTTGGCACCATCAACTGGATAACCACTTGAACTTGTGATCGTTCCCCCAACGTGGAACGTCTGTGGTTGGGCTGTAGGGTCGACAGATTGCCCGAACGAAGGCGCATGGATAAGCAACGCAGCGAGCGTTGCTGTTGCGGCAAACCTAATGAAGCACATTTCCGATGGGACCTCCGTCGCTGACTAATTCTAGTGCATCGAACGCCATTGTCAGAAGTGCCTTACTGGTTGTGCGACAGCCGGGACATCTGTCGGACAAATATGGGGACAGACGGGATGTTCACCGGTTTTTGCGAATTAGAAATGGGGTACGTCCCGTCTGTCCCCGAGTTTCCGGACCTGCTCAAGCACGGTGAGAAACAGATCGCGCCGCTGCCCCGTGCCAAGCAGCGGTTGCCGCTGGTAACAACTACAGGTGATGAAGTGCAGGTCTCCGGCACCGTAGTAGCGTTTGAGCCCCCAAGGCATTCGAAGAAAATAAGCGACGAACGTGACCGGCGCAGTGAGCGCAGGCACACCGGAAAAGTGATGAATCCTAAATGGGTGGGAAGAAAGGACCCATGTCTCGAAAACCGCGAGACATGGGGCACCCGCTGCCAAACTCTCCAAGGTCTTGCTGATTCAATAACCCTTGGCACCGAAGCCACCCAGTAAAAAACTTGGCCAGTTCCACATACTAAGAAAGCGATTCGCCGCATGGCCCTAAAGTAATAGAATTGCGTCCGGAGGTTCTTCATGTCACGCGCGCTACTTAGATTATTGGTTTTTGGATTTATTCCCCTTGCGGCGGTTACGTCCTGTGTGGTGCCATCTCTCGCAGACGACAAGCCTGCGGATAAATACAACATGAGCGGGAATGTGCTCTCTACCATCTCCAATCGCGGGCATTTTTATCAGGTTGCGAGCGAGAGCAGGATTTATCTGTTGATGTGCACAAAAGTAAAGACCTTTCAGTTTGGCGAACCGGAGTGCAAAATCGGCGATAAGCCGATTGCCACTGGCGACACGGTGCATTTTCGAATCGATGGCGACTGGGCCTACATGCCTCTGGCCGCGGACGGGGCCGAAGAAAAGCTCCGCATTCTAACAACAGAACTGAAGGTAATACCGGCATTGCCGTCCGCTGCTTCTCCGGCCAACGCGTCGTCTGCCAATGAAAAGGGCTCAAGTCCAACCTCCGAACCTGGCATCGTCATTGGCACCGGCCTTCAGGTGAAGGGTCAACACGGGGTCGGCTGGTCCACGGCTCCAGTCGCGGCGTCTCCCGTAACTACAGCCAGCGCGGCAACACCCGTGGTAGCAACGGCGCCGGTAACAGCTATCCCAGTCACAGGGGGAGCGCCCGTGGTCGTCATGCCAACCGGACCCACCACGGGTGGCGTTGTGACAGGCGTTCCGGTTACAGGCGGCGCGCCGATAGTCGGGATTCCAACCGCGCCCGTGATGGGAACTCCAGTTGGCGGCACACACGCCGCCGGCGGTACGATCATGATCGGCGGCGGGCCGCAGTGGGTGCATGTTCTTCGCATCCAAACTGCCGGCAAGATCTACCAATTGGAGTGTTCCAGTAAACCATGCACCTTGGCAGACAAAGAGATTGGCCTCGGTGACACGCTGACTCTCCGCACCAATAAAAAGCACGCTTATCTGTCTGGCGATCCGCGAAACTCCAGTGCCGAGCAAGAGTTCAAAATCTTGAGCGTGATCGAAGCTGGATCGGCACACGATTCAGAGCAGCACTGAAAGAATCTCCATGGATGTTGGGTTGTGCCTTCTCGCCGTGCACTGGTGCTGAATCCCTTTACTTATGCGAAGGCGGTGTAGCTTTCGTTTCAGCTAGTGCGGGAATGGACTCAAGTTCGTGTTGAATCCACTGTAGGTTCTTGCCGTCTTCGAAAGCCGCCTTAAACTCATCCATATTCTTGTACTGCATAACGCTTGAGCCGGCAGGGACGGCAGCCCGCAGCTTTTCCTGGATAGGCTTGGGTGTTACGGTGTCGAAGAGTTCCTGGTCGAGGCGAAATTTCTTTGCCTGAATCTTGGGCAGCCAATCGAGCGGCTCCAACGTGGCGACCTTCTTCAGGAATTCCGGCTTGAGGTAATCTGGCCGCTCATTCTCTGGCATCAAGGTGGTGGTTGCCAGCCAGGTTGGCCAATCGCCCCAAGGATCGAGCGCTTCCAGCACCTTGATACGCGGGTCGACTCCCGAGGCGAGAATGGCGATGCTCGCGCCCGAGCCTTGCGTGAACATTCCTACACGGTTCATATCGAGGTCGCCGCGCGAATCCAGGTAGTTCAGCACCATCTGTATGTCGTGCGCCGAGGTTGCCAGACTTTCCTGTAGTTCGCTGATGAACCACTCCTTCATGGGACGGTCATGGTAGCGATGTCCGGTGAGTTCCGAAACGAAGCCTACAGCGGCGACGCCGTTTCTGGTCACGAGTTCCTGGTATTCGGGGCGCTTGAAGATGTCCGTGTCGGTGGGATAGCCGTTGAGATACAAAATCACCGGAGGCTTTTTTACGCCTTTGGGTTTCATGACATAAAGGTCGATAGGATCGCCGGGCCGCCACTGAACCTGCAGCAGTTCCAGCGTGTATGTATGCATGTCGTTCAGAAATACGAGTGGTTGAGACGCCTGTAGATGACTGGTGGCCAATGCGGGCGAGGTCCAGTCCTCGTGGACGCCTACGAAGGCGCTGTCTGGAGCGCCGCTGGCGGGGGAAGCGGTAGAGGGCGGCGTCGCGGGAGCGGGCGCGAGTTGGGCTGCGCCAGTTTGTGTCATCAGTAGCATCGTGCCTACTAGAACGAGGCACTTTACAAATTCATGTAGTGGAGAGTTGGACATTGTGCTTTCCCGAATCTGAATGTGTGTCTAGGCCGAAGATGGCGCAAAGGGGAAGTCCACCGGAACGCTGCGCCATTAAACTACTAAGGAGGCTGAATCCGGCACCAGTCGATGCCCCCTCAAAAGTGATCTCTTGGAATCAGATAGTTAAAGAAAAATTCCCGCCAGATCTTTGGTTCTAAATGATTTAGCTTTACAATATTCATAACAGACTACTTACGTGTATTTTTGGATATCAGAACCTTTGGAATCGATGATTTAAGCTCAACAATTCTGGCAAAATTTAGATTCAAAAAGACTTGCGTGATGACGCTCGCTACATCATTCCATCGTGGCCTAGCCCGGCCAGTATAGCGAATCTGGCAGCAAGCGGCAGCTCCGATCCCTCATTTTTAACCACACATTTACAGTTAAAGACGAAATTGAGACCTCTAGTGAATTTTGACGTCGCTCCGGAGCCCGTGTCGTGGCTGTTCTTCCGCTCCTCCGGAGCTTCATTGTGTTCACTTTCGCCCGGCTTGCGCGTGGGCCGGATTCTCGCGCCGCTTCGCGGCTAGCGATGCGTTTAATAAAGAAGGGCGGACCGAAGAAACGGTCCGCCCCGTGTTCATTCAAACGAACTGCTTACAGTTACGGTCTCGCCTGAATTCCCGCGTTGCCCTGGAGTTCCTGGGTCGTGGTCGGGCAAGTGGTGGCTGTGGCGCAGGCGTAGATGTAGCCACCCGCGTCGCCGCCAATGTCGGTTCTGTTGGCCGGCGCAGCGCCGATCGTGGCGCCGGAACCGTCATATTGTTGGAAGTGCGAACGAAGCACCAAAAGACCAGGATCGGTCGCGCTGGATCCAACCGTCTTCACGGCCGGAACCATATCCGGAACGTCGTCGACGAAGGAGACTTGCGCGCCCTTAACAAGGTTCTTCAGGTTGGTCAGGGTCGTGCCGCTATACGCGGCTACGCGGATGATCGTCCAATCCCTGTAGCTGCCATCGCGGAGGTGTGGGAACGACAGGCCACCAGCCCAGATGTCCTTTTCGGGGCAAGGGAAGCCTGACGGACAAGCTGCGGCGAAGGCCGTGCCCGCGCCCGGCGTGGTGCCAGCAGGGTTAGGCTGACCGGGATCGAGCGGGCTTCCGGTTGAAATCTGGGGTCCGTAGCTCGCAAAAATCGGATCGACGTTGTTGAGAGTGGCATAACCGTAAGCCGAGTTGCCGGCAAACGGGCTGAAGTTGCCGAAGCTGAAGAACTGATAGCCGATGCCATCCGTGCCGAGCTTCGCGCCGGAATTCAGAACCCAGTTCTGCATATCGCCAGTGCCGATGCCACGATACCGCCCGCCGCTGCCAGCCAGACAAGTTCCAGTTTGGTTGTTCAGGGGGTTATTGAGCGTGCTGCCTACGGTTACGTTGGATTCCTGGCTCAAGCCAAAAACGCCGCCGCCGCCGGTTCCGTTATAGGCGCTCTGCCCACGGAAAACAGAGAGTTCCGTGGTGGTCATCGTGCCCGAAAGTGGCTCGCGCAGGAAGATACCGATGTTGCCAGCAGGCAGGCCAAAAGCGTTGGCGTCGCAGTTGGTACCAGAGAACGCCTGTTGGAGTTGCTGCGGGGAGACATCGTGGAGGTTGGCGAGCTGGCCCTTGTCACGCTCGAAGAAGAAGACCACCGCGTCGGCTCCCACTTCCACCGTCGTGGCGGTAGGAATGTGCGTGCCGCTGATCGGGTCATTGCCGGTGATGTTGAAGGCCAAGACGTTCGCTACAGAGGTGCTGCCAGGATAGGCGCTCAGAATCTGTGTTCCAACGTAGTTCGCTTGCGCCAGGCCGGTGCCCACGCACGCGCCAGGGGCGGTGTTGTTGGTGTTGTATCCGAGGCCGTCGAGGCCGTCGCTGGCCGCGCCAGCGTAACTTCCAGCTCCGAGGGCGGAATTGACGCGGCAGGATTCAAAAGCAGCATCTTCCGGACGGATGTCGCTAGCCAAGGCATTGACAGAGGTGCCGTTCTCGAAAATGGTAAGGAGATCTGCGGGCAGGGCCGTGTCAGTGCCCCAGATAGCGCTAGAGATCTTCTGGTTGCTGTTGCCTGCCAGGTTCGCCGCGGTAGCGTTCACGTTGCACTGCGGCTGTGCGAAGAAGCAGCGGTTGCCGACGATGCTGTCGACTTTATCGTCAGACCAAAGCTTGGTGGCGGCGGCGGCGGTGCCTTCCCAAACAACCCAGATGGTGCCGGCGTCGTTGTTGACAGGCGTCACGCGAGTATCAGTGAGGTTGACCTTGTTGGAACCGCTCGTCCAGTGGAAGCAGTTTGCGGCACCGTAGGTCTTGACGCAATAGTCGTAGGTGCCGATTCCGAGGGCCTGCCAGGCGCCGGAGGAGCCTGCCAGGGTCGCTTCGATTGTGACGGTAGCCTGTGCCTGAGGCACGATGGAGACGACCGCGGTCAGTAACAGAACCACGAACATTGACTTCATGAGAGACATAGATTTGTTTCCTTTCGCATGGTCTAAAAAATTCTTGTTGTGCGTGTCTGGCGCGCAGCACGCAGGAAAACTCTTCGTCCTACCCTCTAGACTCGTTGCCAGCAGTTAAGTTGGTTGGCTGCGCGAGCCACGACCTCGCGTACTCTGACTCATCGCAGGGAAGCTTGTTAAGCAGAGGAAGTCTATCCGCTCAGCCTTCGAGCGATGTTAAGGTTATGTGACAAGTCGGTGAATTTTTTTAAACGTGCGCAGGCTCGAAAAGGCGCGCCAAATCAGGCTTCTTGGCGGCTTGGACAGCGATGAAGTCGATGTCTCCTCGATCTTCACTCCTAGATGTTTCTCGAACGGGGTTTGAATTGTGGAAAACGTGGAGACAACGTCTTTGTGATCGTCAAAAACGGTGGATATCCCGGATCTTGCGCCTTAAGCTGTTTTAGCCAGAGATGATTTTCACACTCCTTTAACCTTGAGCCGCTGACCTGCCATATACAATCCCCGCTTGCATTCAAGAGCATGTTCTTCCGGAGCGCTAGGAGTGCCAATCTCTGTCCGTTGTGTTTTGTGTCGAGGTTTCACCATCCTTATTTGCGTGCTTCTTGGGCTGATGCTGAGCGGCGCGCAGGAATCGCCGACGACGGGGGCGGACAAGGGCGCGATTCATGGGACGGTCACCGATCAAAAGCACGCTGCCGTGCCCGATGCACAGGTGGTGCTCACGGGCGCCATGGGCGTGAAGCTTGCAATACCAGTCGATGAAAGAGGCGGATTTTCTGTTAACGGCCTTTGGCCGGGGACTTACTCGCTGACCGTATCCGCCGCCGGTTTCGCTGACAAAGTCTTCCCCAGCATCTCCGTGACTCCGGGCCTGGAGTTGACTCTGGATGCTCCTATGAAGCCGGTTGCCGCGCCAGCGAACCCTGAGAAGACAAGCGGCTCGGGGAAGGCGGCGACTGAAAGTTCCACCCAGGAGAGGCCGAAGCTAGCGGCAGACAAGGCCGCTGTCGATGGCACGGCGACCGATCAGACTGGCGCCGTCGTGGCTGATGCGAAAGCAGTATTGACGAGTACTGCTGGGGAGAAAGTTGAGATTCCGGTCAACGACCGGGGTGTGTATTTCTTCAATAACGTCGCACCCGGCACTTACACACTTACGGTAACGGCGCCTAATTTCTCCGCGAAAGTTTTCGACAACATCACTCTAACGGCTGGGCTCGCATTGACGCTGGACGCACCCCTGGAGCCGGCTGGCGAGAAGACCGAAGTGAATGTGGAATCCAGCAATGTTGGGCAAGTGGAGACAGAGAGCGCCACGGTGTCCGGTACAATCACGCAAAAAGAAGTGGTATCGATAGGATTGAACGGCCGCAACTTCACCCAGCTGATTGCACTTGCGCCCGGAGTCAGCAACCAGACTGGGCAGGACGAAGCCAAGGTGGGAGTGGTGGGAAGTGTGAAGTACAGCGTCAATGGGGGCCGCGTCGAATACAACAGCTACGAAATCGACGGCAGCGATGTGTTGAATACCGGGTTGAACGGCTCCGCGAGCACGCTGATGGTTTACCCCAGTCTGGATGGAATTCAAGAGGTGAAGGTTCTCACCTCCAACTATGGAGCGCAATACGGGCGGACGGCTTCAGGTATTGTACAGGTAACTACCAAGTCTGGAACTCCTAAGTGGCATGGGAACCTTTATGACTTTATTCGCAACGAGGCGTTCAACTCGCGCAATTTCTTCGACGTTGTGTATGCGAGCCCGACTGTTCCTGGGGAGGTTGGGGGCGGGCAGATATTTGGAAATAAGGCTCCTCTGTACCGGCGGCAGGATTTCGGTGGCACGGTTGGCGGCCCGCTCTATATTCCCGGTGTTTTCAATACCAGGAAAGACAAAACGTTCTTCTTTTTCTCCGAGGAGTTTCGGCTGGAAAAGACTCCCACGGAGTACAACCAGGCAGTCCCGGGGTTAAAGGAGCGTGGTCTGATTTTGACACCGCAGGGGATACAGAAGAACCTGCAAACCAGCTCTAATGGAGTCATTTACCAGGCATTTGATTTTACCGACGTTTGCCCGATCGGTGGCGGCACAGGTCCTCTTTCGCGCGCCCAATACCCAGACTGTCCGGCCATTCTCGAGGGGAACGGTCTGGCGACGTTTCCCAACAACCAGTTGGAAGAACCGGCGCAGCCCGGAGGTGTATCCACGTTCGGCGTAGACAAGGCCGCGCTGTCGATCTTGAACGCGAACCTGATACCGCTGCCAAACGCCCCTTATGGCTGCAACTTCAGCTTGGCCAACTTCAACCCTTCGAGCCCCGACCCGAGTGATCCCAATCGCTGCTATAACGCGGCTATTTCGCCGTCCACTTACTGGCGCGAGGAGTTATTCCGCATCGACCAAAATTTGAATGGCAAGGGAGCAAAGCTGTCGTTCCGTTACATTCACGATGCTTGGAATACGACGGTGCTGGACCCGCAGTGGAGTTACCTGAGCACGAACCAACCCCAGTTGGGGACGTTCCCGACGATCCAAAACCGCTTCATTGGTCCCGGCACAAGTCTGGTAGCGAGGCTGACGCAGCCAATTAGCAACACACTGCTGAACGATCTGGTTCTCAGCTACGTGAATTCGGATATTACTTTGACGGACCAAAACGGGCCCGGCGGAGCTGTATTCCAGAGAAACCCTTCGATCGATCAACCGCTGGTCGGGGATCCGTCGGCTCCGGGACAGTGTAATCCTGCGATCAGCGTTGACCCGGTGACTGGTATCCCGCAATGTGGCATCGGCCACATTTTCGATAATGGATTTGGCGGGAAGATGCCGGGAGTCGCTTTTGAAGGCACGAATGCCGCTTACGGCGGCCGAGGCTTTGCTGCCGATCCCTCCTACATGCCATGGGGCCATACTAGCCCGACCTACTCGGTGAGCGACGACCTGGGTAAGACGATGGGCAAGCACACGCTGCAATTCGGAGGGCAATATGTGTACTCGCAGCGCAATCAGACTAACAACGCGATTGGCGCAGCTTCTGGCGACATGCAGGGCCTGCTGACCTTCAGCAATCTTGCGCATAGCACGGGAAACGCTTTCGCCGATTTTCTGGTCGAGTCGACCCTCAATAAACCCTACAATCCGCAGGGATTCATTCAGAGCTTCACGCAGGATTCGGCGCAGCAGCGCTACTACCAGCGCTTCCAGATCGCAGAGCCATATTTTCAGGACGACTGGAAAGTAAGTCACAACCTGACTCTGAATCTGGGCTTGCGCATCAGCTTATTTGGCACTTACAGCGAAAAGAATCGCAACGCGTGGAACTGGGTGGCTTCGCGGTTCGATCCAAATAAGGAGTTGTCAGTCGACAAGGTCTATGGGGAGTTACTGGAGAACGGCCAGGCAGTGTCGTTCAACCCGACTACGTTCCAATTGGATCCTACGCTGGTCAGCAACCTGGGTCTTGCGCGGTGCGGGTTCAATGGCACTCCTGGAAGCTGTATGAAGGGGCATTTGTTCAACCCGGCGCCCCGCGTTGGTTTTGCGTGGGATCCGTGGGGCGATGGGAAAACGTCGATCCGTGGCGGCTATGGCATCTTTTTCGAGCATGGTACGGGAAACGAAGCCAATACCGGTTCACTCGAAGCGAGTGCGCCGGTTGTGCTTAGCATGACGCAGCAGCTTCCGGTCAGCTATCCGTGTATTGGGAATGTTGGATATGGGGCGGCGTTTGATCCTGCCAACGCCGCTTGCGTAAACCCGACGGCGGTGACGAATGGGGTGCCCTCTGTGCAACCCGGACCGAACTCGGTCTTCCCGCTTGACGTAACTTCAATTCCGACGAAGGCGATTTGGCCTTATGCACAGCAGTGGAGCTTCGGGATTCAGAGAGAGGTATCGAAGGCGCTGGTGATCAACGCAGCGTATGTCGGGAGCAAAGGAACCCACCTGACAGTCGAGCGTCAATTGAACCAGTTACCTCCGGTGCCCGCGAGTGAAAATCCCTTTGGTCCGAATGAGCCGCTGACCATAGCCGATTGCACCATTCCTACAAACGGCGTGCCAGGGCCGGGGAATTACCCTGGAGATGGGACGACTCCATTTCAACTTCAAATCACCACGGTGGGGCCGAATAACGTTAATGGTGTTCCTACTAACCCTGCCTATATAGCTTTGCAAGCGGCATGTACGAATCCAAATATCCAGAACGTGAACTCTCTCCCCGGCCGGCCGTACCCAGGTCTGGGAAGGGTTCTTGCCTTACAGAATGTGGCTACTTCCACCTATAACGCGTTTCAGGGCACGGTGCGGCACAGCAGCGGGCCACTGACCCTTGGCGTCTCGTACTCTTACAGCCATTCGATCGACGATGCTTCGGACCGCAGCGACCCGGTCCTGCCCAACTCTTATGACCTTCGCGGGAATACTGCGAGTTCTAACTTCGACGAACGCCATTTGCTCAATATCAGCTATGTTTACCAGTTGCCGCTCAAGGATTTCCCGCGCCACTTGATGGACTGGGCCAATGAACGCACGCCCGAGGAAACAAGTTCACCTAAAGGCCAGTGTTGTTCGACGGTCATGAATAATCTCCTCGACGGCTGGGAACTTTCGGGCGTGACACTGTTTCAGTCAGGCACGCCGTACACGGTGATTAACAGCTCCGGCAACACAGGTATATCCCTGACCGATAACGCCGGCGTTTCCTCAGGGCTTGGCATCGCCGCCTCTTATCCAGACGTTGTCGCCGGAGCGCCGAAGCCATCTAATAACTCGCAGAGCTTCGGCCGGCTTCTCGGCAATCCTTCTGAGTTCGTGGCTCCGCGTGGACTGACGTTTGGGGACGCCGGAAGGAATTTTCTGAATAACCCGAGCCGCCTGAATTTCGACGTGACGTTGGCCAAACATTTCAAGATCCGGGAGGGCGCCCAGGCTGAGTTCCGTGCCGAGGCTTTCAACATTTTCAATCACACCGAATTCAGAGTCTACGATCCCGATAACCCCGGCAGCACGGGAAATAACGTTGTTAGTTGCTATGCCGGTCCTTCATACTCTGCTGGGTTTAAGGACTCGGCAGGCGATTGCGTGACCGGCGCTTCTTTCTTGCATCCGCTCGATGCCCACCGGCCCCGGACGATACAGTTTGGTCTCAAGTTAGGTTTCTAGGACACGATCCCTTATGCATGCGCATCCGAACGATCGGAGAATTTGCCAGACGACCCATGAGAGAAGCTCACTTGGGCGGGGCACGTGGCGGAACAGTCTTTTGTCAGTGATGCTACCGGTGTCAGTGATGCTGCTGGCGACGATGATGCTTTCGGCGTGTGGGGGCGGGTCTTCCAACAATAGCGCCACACAGATACCACTCACTCTTTCGGGCAACTGGCAATTCACGATGTCGCCGCAGGTGGACCAGAACAATCAGGTGTTGTACCTGGGTGGACTGGAGGGCGGTTTTCTGCTGCAGAACAGCGGCTCGGCAAAGGGATCCACGGAATACGCAGTATCGATCCCAGGCATTTTGACGCCATGCAGCGCCGGATCGGCTACAGTCACCGGAACGATCAGTGGCCAGAACGTCAATCTCACAGCGATGGCTGGCACACAGACGTTTACGCTTACTGGAACACTGAGTCTCGATAGCTCGACTATGTCGGGCACTTACACTTCGACGGCTGGTACCGCCTCGGATGGTTCACCTTGCGGCAGCGCTGAACCTCCAGCCGGGCTGAACATTTCCGGACTGCAATGGAGCGCTGCTCTAGTGCCTCCGATGACCGGCCCGTTCCAGGGAAATTTTCTTAGTATGGGCGGCAGTACGGCCCTTCAAAACGAAGACTTTTCTGTCTGGGGTTCGCTAACGCAGGCGCAGAACGCCGGAGCCAGCAGCGCAGCGCTCACGGGTGCCTTGAATGTCGGCACCTATCCGTGTCTCGATACCGCGTCCGTGTACGGTCAAATCAGCGGCAATTCCGTTACGTTGCAGATATTGGGCAGCGATCAATCGATCCTGGGACTAATAGGTGAACCAGTCGATTCAAATGGAGCGACAGGCCTAAATCCAGTTAACGTTGAGCCCGTGGAGGGTGGATACGTTCTGAGCGGAGTGGGTCCGTCTTACTTACTGGCTACGTCCGTTTGTCCTGGCAACGTTGAAGATGTAGACGCTGCGGGGAACTTCGGCAGTGTTTGTTTGGGGTTGAACGGTGCGAGTTGCCCGCAAGCTGCCGACCTCACTTCGCCGGCTGCGAAAGCAGCAGGCCCGGCTCTGACCACCCCCGCGCACGCCGTGCCCGTCGTGGCGAGCCCAAGCAATCGTAATTTGCAGGATGTGGAGCACCATGCGGAGATTGACTAAGAATCGAATGCTATACCTTGCGAATAGGGAATTACCCCGGTCGTCCGGACAGTTAACCAATCGTGTGTGCATATTGCTGATTGCCGCCACGGTAGTTTTTATGATGATGCTTTCGGGGTGCGGCGGCAGTTCTTCGAGCGGCGCGCAGCAAAGCTCACCGCTTGAGGGCAACTGGCAGTTCACGATGACACCGCAAACGGACGGAGTACAGGGTGATCCAACCTTTAGCGGGGGTCTGCTGGGCGGATTTTTTCTGCAGAGCAATGGATCAGTCACGGGGCAGACGGGGTACTCCGTTACTTCGTCGAGTGCTACAAATGGACCGTGCAATAGTGGGACGGCGCCAGTAACTATCACAACCAGCGGCCAGAATGTAACGATAACCGAGGTCGCCGGGACGCAGACTTTTACTCTTACCGGAACGCTGAGTTCCGATGGCCCCTCGATGATGGGCACTTATACCGCGACCGCCGGGACTGGGGTTAACGGTTCAGTTTGCGGATATGCCGTAACGGGGTCCTCATTCACATGGAGCGCGGCGTCGGTGCCGCAACTTACCGGATCGATTGCTGGCAGCTTTCATAGCGGGGGCGGGACAGCGAATAACTCGGGGCTGGTTAACCAGGATTTCCCGGTGACCGGAACCCTCACACAGGGAACAAATATTGGGGCCAGCAGCGCGACCGTAACCGGAACATTGAGTTTCCTCAATTCGGCCACTGGGGCAAGCGACTACCCGTGTTTCCCCGGAGGATCCGTTTCGGTGAATGGCCAAATCAGCGGCAACACAGTGGTTCTGCAACTTATCGGGACAGATGGATCGAGCGATGGCCAGATTGGTGTGTCGTCCAGCCAGACTAACCTTAGTGGGGACGACATTTATCCGGTAACTTTCCAATCGACAACGAACGGATACGAGTTAACTTCCACCGCTGGACTGGCATACGTTGTAAACACAAAGTCCTGCGCTGCTAACCCTCCCAGCGCTGGCAACGAAGATTTTGGCTATATCTGCCTGGCGTTGAACAGTACAACCACTGCATGTCAGGAACCGATCGCGCTCTCTCCCGCGGCGGTCACCTTCCAGGCTCAGACACTTGGTACAGATCAGACGCAACGACAGGTAATCACGCTGGCAAATAATTCCAGCTCTGCTCTGAGTGGCTTGACGTTAGGCTTTACTTACGACGGCGACTCTCCCCTATTCGGTAGCGGCTTTACGGATTTTAATGGTCTGCCCAGTTTTCAGGCTGCGGACACCTGCGCCGCAGGTGGAGAGACCTTACCACCGACCGGGCTGCCGGGGGCGGAGTTCACTCTTAATGCCGGAGCATCCTGCTCCATCGCGGTGAATTTCAGCCCGCAGGAGGCGTGCCCATGGTTGCCGGTTCCTCAATCTGGAGTGGGGCAATCGATTGCCGGCGCTTCGCCTGAATATTGCCCGTTTCCTCAGAGCGCCTTAATTACCGTGAATAGTCCGGTGAGCGCGGACAGCGATAAGACATTTGTTGTGCCGGTCACAGGATCGGGGATCAGCGCGATTCAACCCTCGACTCCGGAACTCGATTTCGGCGCGGAAGAACAACTTGATCCACCCGAGGCGAGCCTTCCGCAAACGTTGTCATTTACCAACAATAGCCCGAATCCTGTGCAGATTCTGGGTCCCGCAGCTTGCAAGAACCCGCCGAATCCAGGGCAGTATCTAACGCTTCCTGCGCCGAGGCAAAGCCCGACGGGACAAGAACTGCCCGTCGCCGGCCTGCAAGTCGTATGCAATGGGCAGGGGTGCAACTATCCCACGATTACTCCGGACCCCAACACTCCGCCGACCATTACCTACAACTGCGACAGCGATCCCGGCACGTTGCAGCCAAACTTCCAGATATCGTCGGACACGTGTACAGGAGCGACGCTGGCGTCTCAGTCAGGTTGCAGCATACAAATTGCATATGTGCCGCAGGCAAACACGATCATCCCCAGCGGTGGCCTGGACTTCTTTTTGGAGCTGAACACATTGCAATGTTGGCCTGCCGGAAGCTCTCCCTCAGAATCCAACCCTTGCGAAATCGATAGCGGGCGTTTTCCGGTGGAGTTGAAAGCGAACGGACCAAGCACGCTGCGGATGTCTCCCAGCGCGGGGTTGGATTTCGCGCCTCAGAAGAAGGGCACGACAAGCGCGCCGCAAACTGTGACGCTGCTCAACGACCCGAACCTGACGACTACCCAGACGGTGACGTTCGTGGGCAAGATCCAAGTGAGCGGCAGTTACTCCGAGTCGGATGATTGCCCGGTTACGCTGGATCCCGGCAGCAGCTGTACTGTGACGGTAGTTTTCAAGCCCAGCGGCGTGGGATTCGCAAAGGGGCAACTCACCATCAATTACACGCCGCAATTGAACGGCAGTTTTCAACAGTTTGTCTATCTGCGGGGCACGGGGCAATAGTCGCTGTGCCGGGGTGCACGCTTTTCATATGGGGGCAGCCTTTAACTTTTGGACCTGATCTGGCTGCTGGACGCGGATGGCGCAACTCAATTCATGGAGGGTGGCAGTGACAACTAAACGATGGATTCTACTTGTTCTGCCGGCAGCGATGATCGCAGCACTTGCCGGATGCGGGGGAAGCACTTTCAATGTGCAGAACCCTACGGGGCCACCGTCGTCCAACGTCACAATCACCGTCCAAACGACGGGACTAACCAACGGATCAGTTCCAGTCAATGGCACAGTTACTCTTACGGCGACGGTTCAGGGCACTGCGGCTCAAGTGAGTGAAGGCGTAGCCTGGTATTTGAGCTGCCAGGGTGCAACCGGGAGCGCGTGCGGTACGCTGAGTAGTCCGTCCAGCGCAAGTGGCCAAGCCATTACCTATACCGCACCTGCAACCATTTCTGGCAATACTTTGATTACAGAAATTGTGGCCTACGCGGAGGCACAAGAGACGGCAAACAACGCGTCCCCGGTTACGATCACGACCTTTAATAGCAGCCTCCCGGCAGGTAAGTATGTTCTTTATGCGCAAGGGGCGGATTCGAGTCTCAATCCATATCAGTTTGCCGGCGTAATCACGCTCGATGGTCAGGGGAACATTACGGGCGGTGAGCAAACGGCCAACTATGCTTCGTATGGATCGCTGTCGGACACAAATCTTACCGGCAGCTATTTCCTCGGCAATGACGGCCGGGGAACGATAACCATCAACACGAACGACAAGAACATTGGCGGAAATGGCGTGGAGACCTTTGCCTTTGTCTACCTTTCAAGTACGCAGGCACTGATCTCGCAGATGGATATTGGAAATGCGGCCACTGGGGCCTCAGCCACCGGCACCTTGGATTTGCAGACCAGCACCGCGGCGCCCACGGGCGGCTATGCCTTCGCGGTAAACGGTACCGACGTGGTCAAGACTTTGCCGGTAGCCTTCGGAGGCGTCCTTAATATTGACTCGCCCAACACAATTTCGGGCACTGGCAGTGTGACTGACGAGATCGTCGGGAACAAAGTGAACGCTACCGCACAGGGGCTTTCTGGAACACTGACGTCTCCGGATCAGTTTGGTGGAGTCACGCTGAATCTGACCGCCCCCTTCGGCGCTTCCAACAAGTCTATTTCGTTGCAGTTCACGGGCTATATCGTGGATGCTGCCCACATTAAGCTTATCGAGACTGACGCCGTTTCCGGCAGCGGCTTTGGCTTGACGGCCGGTCTGGCCATCGGCCAGGGGAATGCGACCGGAAGCTTCAAGAGCGGCAGTTCGTTCTCGGGGACTTACGTGTTCGGCATCCTCGGGACCGACCTTAGCAACAGCAATCTTTCGCCCAACACTCTGACTGCGGCGGGTCTGTTCACAGCCGACGGCAGCGGCAACCTCACCAACGGGTTCACGGACACTTTCCTTGATGTGAACACCGTGCAGGGAAGCGTGTCCAATCCACAAACGGGCGCGCAGATCAGTGCCGCGTTCACCGGAACATACTCCGTCGATTCCACCGGAACCGGCCGCGCTACTTCGACCGCCATCACATTCAATCCCGAACCAAAGGACGATTACACCCCGGCTTTCTTTTTCTATCTCACCGGCCTCAGCGGCGAGGGCGCACCGGCGGCGCTCATTCTCCAGGGTGGGGATACGCACTATCCATCGGTCGGGACGGGAATCGCTTACCTGCAATCCGGATCTGCCTCATTTAGCGGCGACTACGGATTGAGCTTTACGCAAGAACAGTCGGGCACCGGCGAGAACGATGGCACCGCCCCATTGAGCGCGGATGCGACGACTGCGCCACCTTCTTTGTCTGGGGTGGCGGATGTGAATGAGAGTTTCGGCGCTAATCAGGACCAGCCCTTCACCGGCACTTTCGCTGCGCCAAGTGCGAACAGTCCTTTCACGGGCGTTCTCGTGGGGACCAACAACGCAGTTGTGAGCAGTGTCGCGTTTATCCCTCAAATCGCGGTCGATTATTACTTTATTGATCCGAACCACGGCTTCTTTGTCGAGACGGATCTTGTGACCGCGACATCTCCCGAGCAGCAGGGGCAGGTATCGCTCGGATACTATACCGCGCGAACTCCGGTATGCGCGGGCTGCCCATAGACGGGGACTTGGCAGCAATTTATGTGCGCACGGGGCTGTGGATGAAACTGATCTAGATGGGGGCCCCGGGCAGAGTCGAACTGCCGACCAACGGTTTAGGAAACCGCTGCTCTATCCATCTGAGCTACGGGGCCACTGCGACGTAGCCCGATTATCTCACGACAGTTTGCTGCAGTTGACGCCCCGCGGGAATCGATAATTCGCTCCGTGCAGCTACGTGCTTCGAGTTGTCGGCGACTTCTCCCAGGCACACCTGCGAATTCGCCGATTGGCGCAACATTTGGGCCGACTTCTTAGATTTTGGCATCCAACCACACTGCTGGGTTTAGGGATTTACGGACTTAGGGTGGTATAGAGATTCCCGTAAGTCACCTCGATGTTGCCGTCGTCTGCCTTATAATGAGGACACTGTGCTCAAGTATTCAATTGTAGTTCCTCTCCATAATGAACAGGAGAACGTCACCGACCTGTATGCGCGGCTGAAATCCGTCATGGAAGCCAGCAGCGAGACCTTCGAGATGGTGCTGGTGGACGATGGCTCGGTTGACGGCACGTTCGCTTTGCTGAGGGAAATTGCCGCCGTTGACAGCCGCGTCACCGTTGTGAGATTGCGCCGCAATTTTGGCCAAACGGCCGGCCTTGCCGCAGGCTTTGACCATGCGCGCGGGGAATACATCATTGCGATGGATGGCGATCTGCAGCACGATCCTGCCGATATCCCGCTCTTCCTCGAAAAAATCGCCGAGGGCTATGACATCGTTAGCGGCTGGCGGAAGGATCGGGTGGATAATTTCTGGCTGCGCCGTATCCCTTCGCGCTGCGCCAACTGGCTGATGGCGAAATTAAGTGGAGTGGATATTCACGACTTCGGCACGACGTTCAAGGCCTATCGGCGGGAAATCCTTAGCCAAGTTCCGCTTTACGGGGAACTGCATCGCTTCATTCCAGCGCTGGCGTCGTGGCACGGCGCGTCTATTATCGAAGTTCCCATCAAGAACGTGAACCGCGAGCGCGGCGTGTCGCATTACGGAATCTCGCGCACATTCCGCGTCTTCTTCGATCTGATGACCATTCGGTTCCTGCTGAAGTATCTTTCGCGCCCCCTGCATTTCTTTGGCACGGTCGGAATGTTTAGCATTTTTGCTGGCAGCGCCGTTTCCTTGTGGCTGATCGTGCAGAAGGTCCTGCACCACACGGACATCATGTACCAGCACGGGCCCCTGATGGTGTTTTCGATGGTGTTGTTGCTGGCTGGCCTTAACATGCTGGCCGTTGGGCTCCTCGGCGAAATGCAGGTGCGCCATTATCATGAGCCGGCGCAACGCGCTCCCTATTCGGTTGAACGCATCCTGCGAGCGCAGAGCGAAGAAAGCACGATCTCGGAGTAATTCGAGGTCAGAGGTAAGAGGTCAGATTGCAGAGGTGAGAAGTCTTCAGAGTGAAACACGCTTGCGTATTTGGCTTTGACCTCTGCAATCTAACCTCATAAGCCCTGACCTGTTGTGGATCACAGCTCCTCGCGGACCTCTGCAATTGACCTGCCCACGTGGTTCGCGTGAAAATCAATAATAGGCCCAGAGAATCGAAGGGGATATAATGCCAACCGCTATTATGGAAACCACACAGCTTGAATTGCGTCTTGCCAGCCGGATGTCGCGGCTTGGCACCGAAACTGCCTTTGAAGTCCTGAACCGCGCGCGAGCCCTAGAGAAGCAGGGCAAGGATATCGTGCATCTTGAAATTGGCGAGCCAGATTTCGACACGCCAGCGAACGTTATCGACGCGGCGGTCGACGCGTTGCACCATGGATGGACTCATTACGGGCCAGCGGCCGGCCTGCCAGATCTCCGGCAGACAATTGCCGAATACGTCAGCCGCACCCGCAGAGTGCCGGTGGCTAGCGATGAAGTAGTGGTTGTGCCCGGCGGCAAGCCGATTATTTTCTTCACCATGCTGGCCTTGATAGATGAAGGGGATGAAGTCATCTACCCCAATCCTGGATTTCCCATCTATGAGTCGATGATCAATTACCTGGGTGGGCGAGCTGTGCCGATTCCGTTGCGCGAAGAGCGAGACTTCTCGCTCGACGTCAACGAGCTGGCCTCGCTGATTTCTCCCCGCACCAAACTGATTATCCTGAACTCACCGCAAAATCCGACCGGCGGTGTGCTCTCGAGAAAAGATATTGAAGCTGTAGCCGAGGTGATCGGCGATCGCAACATCATGGTGCTGTCGGATGAGATTTACAGCCGCCTCATTTTTGAGGGCGAAGACTTTTCGATCATGAGCGTGCCGGGATTTAAAGAGCGCACGATTCTGCTCGACGGCTTTTCGAAGACCTACGCGATGACCGGTTGGCGGATGGGCTATGGCGTGATGCGGCCCGATCTGGCCGCGCAAATTGCGCGGCTCAATACGAACTCGATTTCCTGCACGGCAAGCTTTACGCAGATTGCCGGAATTGAAGCGCTGCGCGGCGACCAGAGTTCGGTCGACAAAATGAATCACGAATTCAAGCACCGTCGCGATGTTTTTGTGGCCGGATTAAACAAGATCAAGGGCTTCTCCTGCCGCCTGCCCAAAGGCGCGTTTTACACGTTCCCGAACATAACGAAGACGGGATGGCCGTCGAAGAAGCTGGCCGATGCGCTGCTTGAAGAAGCGGGCGTGGCCTGCCTCTCCGGCACAGCATTCGGAGCGTTTGGCGAAGGCTATCTGCGCTTCAGCGTGGCCAATTCGCTGGAGAATCTGAATAAGGCTTTGGCTAAGATCGGGGCTTGGGTCGCGAAGAACATACGGTAGCGCGAGTCCAACTAGCGGCAAAAGTCTAAACCGCAGAGGTCACGGAGCGCACAGAGGGGATTTGGAGTACTCTGTGCGCTGTATTTCTTTTGTGGATGAGTTTTGTTGGGCAGCTCAATCCCCGTCATTAATCTGGCATTGACATTTGCCTGAACCTGGCATTGACATTTGCCTGCGCAAATTGGTGTAGACTTTTTTCGCCATGACGAACATTGAAAAACATTCCGCCGGATCATTTTGCTGGATTGAACTCGCCACCACCGATCAAGCCGCTGCCAAAAGTTTTTATGGCACGCTGTTTGGATGGACGCCGAATGACATGCCGATGGGGCCGGGGGATGTCTACACGATCTTCCGCCTGGATGGCCGTGACACGTCCGCTGCCTATACGCTGCGACCCGATCAGCGCGCACAGCATGTCCCTCCGCACTGGATGCTCTACATTCAAGTGGATAATGTCGATGCCTCCGCCGCGAAGGTGCCTGGGCTGGGTGGCAAAGTGATCATGCTGCCATTCGATGTCTACGACGCCGGACGCATGTCGGTGATCCAGGATCCGACCGGTGCGCATTTTTGCCTGTGGCAAACAAATAAGAGCACGGGCACCGGCATTGCTGCGGTTCACGGAACTTTGTGCTGGGCGGATCTCAGCACGTCCGATCCTGATCGCGCAGCGGCTTTCTACTCTGGCCTGCTGGGATGGCAATTCACCCGCAGCGAGAAGGATGATTCTGGCTATCTGCACATCAAGAACGGCGAGCACTTTATTGGAGGCCTGCCGCCCTCCAAACACATGCAGCCGGGGATGCCTTCGCACTGGTTGTCATATTTTCTCGCCGACGACGTCGATGTCACCGCGAACAAGGCCAAAGAAATGGGCGCAAGGCTGTTGCTGCCGCCGATGAGCGTGGAAGGCGTGGGCCGCATGTCGATTGTCGCCGATCCGCAAGGCGCGGTGTTCGCGATCTTCAAGTCGGCGCGGTGATTAATTCAGGCCCTTGACTCGGAAGGGCGTCAGTTTTTGTGTTTGCAGGTCGAGCAAATAAAGTTCGTTGCTGACGGGAGTTCTGTGCCAATCCAGTTGCCATTTGAGAAACAGGGCAGTCCTCCCGTCTGAAAACACTCTGAGATCGGTAGCGTACCCGTTTCCGTTTGTCAGCCTTTCTAGGGCACCGCTCCCAATATCTAGCCGGTAGACGTCATAGTCGTATCCCTGTTTCCCGTCGCTGGCAGCCATGAGGAGAACGCTTTTTCCATCAGGCATGTAGTTGACCCAGGCAAGTGCCGATCCGAGACGGGGCTCTCCCGGAACATGAGGTCGGAGTGAGAGCTGTGGCTTGGGCGGCTGTGCGAGGGAGCGGATCTCCATCACGTCGCCATGGTCCTCTGTGCTGACAAAAAGCAAATTCTTGCCATCGGTGGAAACAGAGGCGGGGGATACCATGTAGAATTTCTCGTCCGTCAGTTGACGCACGTTCTTGCCGTCCAGGTCACTCTCAAAAAAATTCCATTCATGCTGGTGCGGTTGCGCGATGGGCGAGTAGCTGCCGTAATATCCAGCCCGGGCGAAAATGATGCTCTTGTTGTCAGGTGAAAACAACGGTCGAAAGTCGTCAGCCTCCGAAGATGGCCATGGCTGCAGACCTGAACCGTCGGCGTTTCCGACGACGATTTGCGAGTGCGCTCCGTTGCCGGGCGAATAGGAATATGCGATCCGTTTCCCGTCCGCCGAAAAGGTAGGATTTGATTCCGCTCCGGTTTTGGTGTCAGTCAGTCGGGTCGCGTTCCCGGTGTCCATGGCAATCTTGTAGATGAAATAAGTACGGTCTTTCGCATAGACCACTGCGATGAACTTGCCGTCAGGTGAAACGCTGACCTCGCGCATCTGGCCCGAGGAATTCCTGCTGCACGCCACGGGAGGGAGGGTGAATAGAAGCAGCAAGCCCATCCTTATAGCCTTGAACATATCGCCTCCGTTCTTTGCCATGCTAATTTGTGCCAGCAGCGATGAGTCCATTGTGAACTGTTTGCAGATAACCGTTGTAACCGGCTCGGAAACCTCATTGCTTGCCTCAAGCCTGCCATCGCCGTCACCCCCAGCTGTGACTCCCCTCACAGACCCTTGCGACATGCCCAGCTACGCTCTATTTGCAAGCCTATGCGCCTCTTGCCTTGGCTAAAGCCCGGCGCCCGCGAAGGAGCAACCCCATGTCTATCCAGAATTCAACCACCGGCGAAGTTCTGCGCAAGTACACCATTGACGAACTGAAACAGCAGGCCAACCTGATGCGCGGCTACGACCTAGTCGCGCTCTGCGCCGCGACTTCCGGGCATGCCGGTGGCACGCTTTCCATTATGGATATCGCTGCTGCCCTCTACCTTCGCGTTGCCAATCACGATCCTAAGAACCCCAATTGGCCCGACCGCGACCGCATCATCTGGTCAACGGGCCATAAAGCGCCGAGCCTTTATCTGGGCCTTGCTTTCGCAGGATTTTGCCCGAAAGAAGATGTCGCACTCCTTCGCAAACTGTATTCGCCGTTTCAGGGACATCCGCATTGGCTTAAGCTGCCCGGTGTTGAAGTCTCTACCGGGTCGCTCGGTCAGGGCTTGAGCATCGCCGTCGGCATGGCGCTTGCAGCCAGGCTCGACAGGAAAGACCATCATGTTTTTTGCATCATGGGTGACGGCGAGCAACAGGAAGGGCAGGTCTGGGAAGCGGCGATGGAAGCCGGTCATTTCAAACTTGACAACTTAGTCGGCATCGTTGACCGCAATCGGTTGCAGATTGATGGTTGGGTGAAAGACGTGATGAACGTTGAGCCCCTTGAAGACAAATACCGCAGCTTCGGCTGGGAAGTCGTGACGATCAACGGCCATGACATGAAGCAGGTAGTCGAGGCGCTTGAAAAAGCGAAAACAGGTTGCGGAAAACCGACGGTCATCATCGCCGATACGGTGAAGGGCAAAGGCGTCAGCTTCATGGAAGATATCGCCGGATGGCATGGCAAGACGCCGAATCTTGAAGAACTGAATAAGAGCTTGAAGGAACTCGGGCTCGACGGCCAATTGCCGGTCGATAAGCTGTTCGCGCACGCCAAGCAATATCAGGGTGAAGTTGAGCGCAGACTCGACGCCAAGATGCCGAAGTTCCATCGCAATTATTGGTGGAACGTGGCCGACAACATGAAGGTTCAGATGAAGCCGACACGGGTTGGCTTCGGCCAATCGCTTGCCGCCAATGGCGACGACCCGCGCGTGGTTTGCTTTGGCCTCGATATTTCAGGCTCGATCACGATCAGCGAGTTCTATGCCAATAAGCCCGAACGCAAGCCGCGTTGGATCAGCATGGGGATCGCCGAGCAATCCGCGACTTCGGCCGCAGCAGGGCTCGCGAAAGAAGGGAAGCTGCCGGTCTTCGGCACGTACGCGACTTTCGCGGCAGCGCGCAATCTCGATCAGATTCGCACTTCGATCTGCTATGGCAACTTCAACGTTCTGATTGCGGGCGCGCATGGCGGCGTCAGCGTGGGGCCGGACGGAGCCACGCACCAGGCGCTGGAAGATTGTTTTGCGATGTGCGGCCTGCCCAACATGAACGTGGTGGTTCCTTGCGACATCGTTGAAACGCGCAAGGCTACCGATTACCTTCTGCTCAAACACGTTGGGCCGAAGTACATCCGCTTCGCCCGCGAAGCCACGCCGATTGTGACGAATGAGAAGACACCGTTTGTATTCGGCAAGGCGAATGTGATCCGTCTGCGCCGCGAAGCCGAGAATTTTATCGACGCTTTCGAAACGAAACTCGAATCCGAATACAGGGACGAAGGCGAAGACCTGAGCATTATTGCTTGCGGACCCATGGTGCCGGAAGCCATGCGCGCAGCCTACATCCTGAAGTCGGAGTTCGGCTACGAAACTCGTGTCCTCAATCTCCACACTCTGAAGCCGCTCGATAAGGAAGCCATTGTGCGCGCCGCCCACGATACCAGCGTGGTCCTGACCGCCGAAGAGCACCAGATCGGCGCCTTGGCATGGCCGGTTGCGAGCGCGATCACGGAGTCGCCTGAGCTTTACGGAATGCCAGTTATTACGGGCGCAATCGGCGTGAAAGACCGCTTCGGAGACTCCGGCGCACCATGGGAGCTGATTAAGGAGTTCGAAGTCTCGGCCGAGCACATCGCGGCAAAAGCGGTTGAGTTGATGGGGGTAAAGAAGTCGCGTGCGGGAGAGCCTGTGGCGGAGGCGCACTTGATCGGAAAATAGAACAGCCTGCCTCGAGCCAATGCCGGTGACAACGTATCTACCTACGTGTATACTCCGTATATACATGCGGAGGGCCCATGAAGGCGCAAATGGTGAAGTGGGGCAATAGCCTCGCTATTCGCATCCCCAAGCCGGTCGCCCAGCAGGCGAAGTTGAAGGAAGGCGACTCCCTGGAAATCGAAGCTGCCGCCGATGGCCGAGTCGAGTTGCGGCGTGCCGCCAGGATTCCCACGCTCGCGCAGTTGGTCGCCCAAATCACTCCCGAGAACCGCTACGCGGAAGTCTCAACGTCGGCCGAGGTTGGAAGGGAAATTGTGGAATGGTGACCTCGTACGTTCCGGAAGCTGGGGACATCGTAATGATGGATTTTGATCCGCAGGTTGGCCGGGAACAGGCCAAGCGGCGGCCCGCTCTGGTACTGACGGACCAGCGGTATAATCGCGCGAGCGGTCTGGCGATTGTTTGTCCCTTGACGAGCAAGCGCAAACCATACCCTTTTGCTCTTCCTATCGAGATTGACGATGTCGAGGGCGCCGTTCTCGTGGATCAGTTGAAGAGCCTGGACTGGGCAAGCCGCAAAGCGAAATTCCATTCCAGAGCCGCTCCGGCCCTACTCAACAAAGTGCGCCAATACGTTGCGGTCTTGCTCGCCATTCGCTAGCCCGGCCTGAAATTCTGTCCGAACCGTTACAACATTCGGCGAGGAATCTTACGGTTTGCTTCCGCTCCTCGCGGGATGGTAAAAACCTGACGAGGCCTTCGTTCGTGAAAAAACTTGCCCTCGTTTCACTTTGTGCCGTCTCCTTGTTGTTGTTCGGCATATTTGTTGTTGTGCGCGCCGCCGATCGCCGCCGCGTCATCCAGCTTCCCACCAGCAAGAACCTCACCGTGCCTGTTCCCGGCTACATCGCGCGCACCAACAGCTTTCCCGCGACCATTGCCGTGAGTCCCGATGGCCGCTATGCCGCACTGCTCAATCAGGGCTATGGCACTCAGGAAGCCGGAGGACGACAATCCATCGGCATTCTCGATCTAAGCAACAATCAGCTGCACGATTTTCCCGACGACCGCCTGAGCGCCGAGGAGACAGTTCGGCAGAGCTACTTTATCGGCTTGGCCTTTTCGAGCGATGGCAAACATCTTTATGCCTCGATGGGATCGATTACCGATCCTATCGGCGAGAAACCCACCAGTACCGGCAATGGGATCGCGGTATACAAATTCACGGACGGCCAAGTCGCGCCCGAGCGCTTCATCAAGATTCTGCCGCAGCCGCTCGGAGCGGGAAAAGAGATCGCTTACGCATTGCGCAAGACGCCAGCGGGTACCGCAATTCCATACCCCGCGGGATTCGCTGTGCTGCCGGGCGCGAAAGGCGATCGCCTGCTCGTGGCGAACAACCTTTCCGATAATGCCGTTCTGCTCGACGTGAATTCGGGAGAAATACTCAAGTCGTTTGATCTGAGCCGTGATCGATACGTGCCCGCTGCATACCCATACACGGTGGTTGCCAACAAAGCCGGCACCAAAGCCTGGTGCAGTTTGTGGAACTCTTCTGGCGTCGCGGAGCTGAATCTTGAAACCGGGAAAGTGGCGCACTGGATCGACCTTAAGAGAGCCACGGATTCGATTGCACCCGGCCCGCATCCGACCGCGATGCTCCTTAGCCCGGACGAGGCAACGCTCTACGTCGCTCTCGCCAACGCCGACATGGTGGCTGCCGTGGACCTGAAATCCGGACGGGCCTTTGTTCCTTATCGTACGAATTTCAAGAATCCTGGGTCGGTTCTCCAAAGCATGGCGCTCTCGCCCAACGGTCGATATTTATTCGCGGCGGCGGGTGCACTCGATGCGGTTGCAGTGTTCAAGGTAAAGGACATTTCGAAGCTGGCTGCGCAGACGACCGTCGCCAGCGCTATGGAGGTTGAAGACCCTGGCTTTATTCCCACGGAGTGGTATCCAAGCGCGCTCGCCATCGTTGGCAGCGATCTTCTTATAGCCACTGCGAAAGGCGAGGGAAGCGGTCCAAACAGCATGAAGGCCACGGTGCAGATTGGGCCGTATCATCGCGAGCAGCCTTACATTGCAAGTTTGATTGGTGGCTCGATTGCCCGTATCAGCCTCGCCGATATCGATAAAAATCTCGATGCCTACACGCGTCAGGTGGAAGATGACAACCTCTTCCACTCCGATCCCGGCAAGATTGAGTTTGCGGACGGCAAGAACCCTATCCGCCACGTGATTTACATTCTTAAAGAAAACCGGACATACGATCAGATCTTCGGCGACTTGCCGGCTGGCGACGGCGATCCGGCGCTTACTATGTATGGCGGTGCGATAACTCCCAACGAACACAAACTCGCCATTCAGTTCGGCGTGCTCGACAATTTTTATGACAGCGGAGAAGTCTCCGGGGATGGCCACGTCTGGTCGACCGCCGCGACTACTAGCGATTACAACGAGAAGACCTGGCCGATCGCCTATCGTGGCAAGGAACGCACATACGATTTCGGTGGTATCGTCGCCGATGACCTGGCGCTAGAGAAAGGCATTCCCGACATTGACGATCCCGCGACGGGCTTTTTGTGGGATAACCTCGAGCGCAGTGGCTTGAGCTATCGCATTTACGGCGAGTTCGTTGAGGCTGTCTGGTGCCGCGAGGAGAAGGTGCAATCGCCCAAGCAAGGGACGCCGTCGGCAGCATCAGCTCGATGCCCGCGCGCGGCAATCAATCCAGGTGAGAAACTGCCTGAGGCTCTTGGTAATCCTCCCGGAGCGGCGAGTCCATGGCCATGGACGGTTCCGCTCTTTAGGCAAGTGAAGCCTAGCAAGGCCGCACTGCGTGGCCACTTCGATCCTAACTTTCCCGACTTCAATACGGATTATCCGGATCAGTTGAGAGCCGACGAATTCCTGCGCGAGTTCGATGGATTTGCTAAGGCGCGCGGTAAGGGTGCATCAGGGACTGGCACAGCGAAAGAGTTGCCGCAGTTTGTACTGCTCTATCTGCCCGACGACCATACGGGCGGCACGCGTCCCGGCAAGCCCACGCCACAAGCGTCGGTTGCCGATAACGATCTGGCGGTTGGCCGTGTGGTCGACGCGGTTTCGCATAGTCCTTACTGGGATGACACGGCGATCTTCGTCGTCGAGGATGATGCGCAGAACGGCGCAGACCACGTCGATGCGCATCGTTCGATTGCGCTGGTCATCAGCAAATATGCTCCGAGCCAGAACAAGCCCGTCCTTGATCACCACTTCTATACGACGGTCAGCATGATTCACACAATGGAAGAGTTGCTTGGCCTCAAGCCGATGAACCTGTTCGATGCGCACGCTCCGCTTATGGCACCGCTGTTTGCAGGGGCGGGAACGCAGCCTCCGTACTCCGCCGACGATAGCAATCTTCGTAGCGGCCTGATCTATAAGGTCAATGAGAAGAAAGCTCCTGGCGCGAAGGAGTCGCTGAGGATGGATTTCTCGCGTCCCGACGCGGCAGATGCGCAGAAGCTGAACGCAATCCTCTGGCGAGACTCAAAGGGCGCTGCGCCGATGCCTTTTGCGCGCCATTCACAATCCGACCCGCGGGACTAAGCTAGAATTCCCTGGTGGGCGTCCCGATCGAGTGCACGGATCTGCGCAAGACCTACGACGGCAAAGTGGAAGCCGTCCGCGGGCTCAGTCTGCGCATTGAGGCTGGCGAATGCTTCGGCCTGCTCGGGCCAAACGGAGCAGGGAAGACCACGACCATCGAAATACTCGAAGGCCTGCTCGCGCCCACGTCGGGCAGCGTTCGGATCTTCGGTCATAGCTGGAACGACAACCCGCGCCAACTGCGCGAATGGATCGGCATTTCCCTGCAGGAAACACGCCTGTCGGAGAAACTCAGCGTGCGCGAGACGGTGAAGCTGTTTGCCAGCTTCTACGACGAACCGCGTTCGCCGGAGGATGTTCTCGAAGATCTCCAGCTCACCGAGAAAGCCGACAGCTGGGTTGGCAAGCTCTCGGGCGGACAGAAGCAGCGGCTTGCGGTTGCCACGGCATTGGTTGGCAATCCGCGAATCCTGTTTCTTGATGAGCCTACGACCGGACTGGATCCGCAAAGCCGTCGTCAGCTCTGGGAGATTATTCGCGCATTCCAGAAGAAGGGTGGAACGGTTCTGCTCACAACGCATTACATGGATGAAGCGGAGCGTCTCTGCGATCGGCTCGCCATTGTCGATCGCGGCGTGATCATTGCAGAAGGCACACCTGCTGAGTTGATTGACCGGCTTGGGGGACATCACGTGGTGGAATTCAAGGTTGGCAGCGCGAGCGGAAATGGCAATGGCGGTGCGACTGGAGACTCGGATCGAAGCATCGCGGATCTTGAGACGTGGTCGTCTTTGCCGGGAGTCGATTCCGTGCGTCACGAAGATGGTTCGCTGTGCCTGAGCGTGCGCGAGCCGCATTTGACGATTCCGGCGCTGCTTGATGCGGTGAATCGCAGGGGAGAACAGCTCGAGCATCTGAGCACGCGTCAAGCAAGCCTTGAGGACGTGTTTGTCCGGCTTACTGGACGGCATTTGCGCGAGGAATGAATGGCCACCGAAATCACTAACTCGCATTCCGCGCCGCAACCTTCGCCACAGCTGAACGAAGGACGCTCCGATGGTGAAGACGTTCCAATGTTGGCGCGCGGAAGGCCTCGTTCGGGGCGTTGGTCGGGTTATTCCTATTTGTTGTGGGTTCGGTTGCTGGAGCTGAAGCGCGAGCCTGAAATCGTCTTTTGGGTATTTGGGTTTCCGCTTCTTCTGTCGCTCGGTCTGGGTATCGCGTTCCGCAACAAGCCTGCCGATAAAGCAGCAGTCGCGGTGATCGCCGGTCAGAATGCGGAGGAAACCGCTTCGCGTCTGGGCGGTTCCGACAAGCGCGCGTCGATCCATGCGGTTGTGGTGGATCGCGAGGCGGCGATGAAGGGACTTCGATTTGGCAAATTCGATGTAGTGGTCGAGCCGCTGTCCGACGGCAACTATGGTTTCTATTACGATCCCGCGCGTCCGGAAAGCGCCTCGGCGCGCGTCATGGCGAACGATACGCTCCAGGATTCGGCGGGACGATCCGACATGTTTCGCACTGTGAACCATGCCTCGAGCGAACCTGGTTCGCGCTACATAGACTTCCTGATTCCGGGATTGATTGGCATGAGCCTGATGAATTCCGGCATGTGGGGCGTTGGATTTTCGCTGGTCGATATGCGGCAGCGCAAGCTGCTGAAGCGCTTTCTGGCAACGCCGATGAGGCGCAGCGATTTTTTGCTGGCGGTGATGAGCAGCCGATTGGTGCTGATGGTGATTGAAGTCGGACTGCTGCTGGTTTTTGGCATGCTTGTTTTTCACATGCCTGTCGCTGGGTCGCTGGTTTCGCTGGCTCTGATTGGCTCGCTGGGCGCGGTTGTCTTCGGAGGAGTTGGATTACTCACCGCATGCCGTGCGCAAAAAGTAGAGAGCGTTAGTGGATTGATCAATCTGGTCATGATGCCGATGTGGATTTTCTCCGGCGTGTTTTTTTCCTACGAACACTTTCCGGCTGTCGCGCAGCCATTCATTAAAGCATTGCCGCTGACAGCACTGAACGATGCGCTGCGAGCCATCATTCTTGAAGGAGCCTCGCTCTCTTCGCAGTCCATGCGCCTGCTGATTATGGCGCTGTGGGGAGGAATATCGTTCGTGCTGGCGCTGAAGTGGTTCCGCTGGACTTAGAAGCGGTTGCCAATTCTCGGTTCTCAGTTCTCAGTTAAGGACAGGTCTCAGATCTCAGCTGTCAGAACTCGGGTTTGGTTACAGCTTTCGGCGCGCTGATAAGACCTACGTAAACGCTGTGTTTTCTTGTTCTTATCTCTCTATTTACCAAGAATAGGGTACCCCCCCTACCTTTTTTACTTAAAGTATTGATTGCAAATTGGTTACACGTAAAGTATTCGGGAATAAGGACTTAACCTATTAAAGACCCAAAAAATGGCTTTGGGGCAGCGGCGTGGGCCATCTTGGAGACGGGCACACATAGACTGCCCCAATTCAGGTGATCATTTTCGCACGCGACTAGCCTGGAAGTCTGTGACGCAGGGCACGCGGGTTTTGTGATGAATCCTGAACTCAAGATCGGAGCTGTCGGCCGCTTGTTGCGCCAGGAGGACCACAGAAACTTCGCCGCGATCTCTATCCTCCCGGGCTGGCCGCACCGAAATGTCCATGGTCGTCGGTTAGTTAAGCGGAGACCAGCGCTTACATTCAGAAGCGCTGATTGGCGAGGCTAATTCGGGTCCGAGGTGGAAGCGAATCACCGCGTCTGATGTCGAACAGAAGTTTCGCGTTCCAGTACTGGAAGAGACCGGACTCGCGATGACGACGTACTCCCCGCACGGACTTGGACTTACTGGGCAGGTCGCCGCGACGGTAAAGCGGTAGCCCGTCTTCACACACCACTGTCCAGCAGTGCAATTGGCACCACCAAGAGTGTCATCAATCAGGCCGGCGTGGTTCGGCGTATATTCGCGGATATTTTTGGGATTGTTGCCGAGTGAAGCCAGATCGCGCGAGAAGCCTTTCTGTGGGTATGTAACCGAGTATGAGATCTCTGCGGTGTTGACCGTGCGCAATGCGGCCACGGTGGACGCCTCGTTAGCGGCGATTCTGGCGCGCAGCAGATTGGGAATAGCAATGGCCGCGCCTACGAGGATTGCGCTGATATCAATTCTTCCCGATGCAGTTACGCTCCGGACCGAGCTCTCATCGGCATAAGCTCGGATTGTGGTGGGAGTAGCTTGCGAGGTCGCCTGGGAGATGACATTCGCGATTTCTGGCGATAGCTGGCTAAGTCTCAGGTTGGTGATTGAGGAGGCGTTCTCATAGAGGAGCAAAGACGTCTCTGGCGAGTATCCTGGAGGGACGGACGAAACGAGCGCCGAAGACTTTGCAAGGGTCTCACCCGATTTGTGCAGTTGGACGGCCTCACGCACCATTTCGTATTTGGAAGAGACAATCAGATAGCCATCGACAAATGCGTACGCCACAGGGACAGGCTTGGGCGAAGAGGGAAATTGTAGAGTATGGTATTTAACCCCGTCCTCGGTTGTTTCGTGGGCCTGTACAGGCAAACTCTGAACGATGCGATCAAGCGAACTCTGCAGGCGGTCCGAATCGAGAACATGGAGGATAGCCCTCCAGGTAGGTTGTGGGGTACCGAACCCACCCATTTCGAACGTAGTCTCACCGTCAAGTTGGCCAAATACATCGTCCCTGAGGCTGATGTGCATGGTCTGTTCCAAGGCTGGAAGCATGACAAATGCAGGCGATTTCGAATCGGCAGCGAGGTCCCTGAGATCGTCGAAGATCTCGGCGAGATTTTTGAGTTTCAGGCTAAGAACAAAGGCAGATTTGGGTGAAATGAAATCCAACGTGCCAAGGGGCGCAGGTGGGGCTAGCCAGGAGGCGATGCCGTGACGAACGCCATCGAAACTGAGCTCGCTTTCGCTGAGTGAGAGATCGCCAACTCTCTTGTGGTCCCAAACGAAGTATTGGGCATTCTGGATTCCGAAGCGTTCCATCGCTTTGCGGTCGTTTGGGTCTTTGGCCGGGAAATAACTTAAAATTTTCTGCAGGTTGGCGCCAGCCACGGCGGTTGTTCCGCCCTCGTAGACACGCTCGATGCGCTGCCCGAATGGGGCGTCGGCGAATCCGCCTGCCTTCCGATCCAACAGACTATCGAATTTGCGCGCCGTGTCGATGCTGGAAGCGAAAAACACAAGATCTGGACGCACGAGGACCACAGGAGCGTGGCCATTGCCGGTTCCGGTAACGGTCCCGAGTTCTTTCGAGTCGACAATGCGCAGATCTAGTTTCGTTTTTTCACCCGTTTCCCTGAGGATGCGCTGTAGCGCGTCTTTGAGTCCTGGCTTGCGTATTTGGGCGATGACGACCATGTTGCTATCGTCCGGAGCCGTCGATCCTGTAATCACGATTTCGTTGCCCAGATATTCCGACACTTCGGAGAATCTCTCGATGGAAGCCTCTAATTGAGGGCCCGTCTTCGCCATATCCCCGTGGGACCACCAATCGCGCAGCGGCACACTCTGTTTGAGTTCTTCCTGGAAAATGGCAAGAGCCTGATGAGCCGCCTCTCCATAATTAGGCAGCGCCGCGTAATACGTGGTTGATCCGGGCAGTAGCGGCGAGAGTTGGCTGTGGTCACGAGGCGCGGGGAGTTGGACGTTGTTCCTGAGCTTTTCGATTAACTGGCCAAGTTCGGGCAGTAGACCGGGATACTTATTCAACTCTTGAGCGATAACGGCGTCCGGTTGAGGGGGCTTTGTGTCCTGAGCACAGGCGGAAAGGGCAAAAGAAAGAATGATGGCTGCGACGATAGCTTTTTTAGCCCCGCCCATTAAGTATCCCTCACACTGGAGTTAGGAACATAGACCCAGTTTCGCCACTTACTCTAACATTGAGATACGTCGCCTGGCAGTGACGCGCGACGGTACGCATCACGAGGGTAATAAGGGTGGGTGGTGGAGTCAGTCCGCCGGGTGTCGGTGCTATGCCTTCATCTTCTTGAACTCGTCGAAGGCGTCGAGATAGCGGTCTATCTCCTGCCTGGATATGTAATACGGCGTCGAGAGGCGGAGTTTGTTGGGGTCGCCGCCGCGGATTCGGATTTTCTTTTCTTTCCAGAGCCAGGTTTCCAACTCCATGCGCGGGATGGGTGGGACGTTTACCGTTGCGATGGCGCAGCGCATGGATGGGTCGGCCGATGTCCAGGGCGTGCCTCCGCGCTTGACCATGGCATTCAGCATGTAGTCGCCGAGCTGGCGATGGCGCTTCTCGATGCGATCCATGCCGATGTCGTTGGCGAGTTGAATGGAAGCGCGCAGGCCCCATAGCGCGGGCACGTTCGAGCTGCCGATGCGCTGGAAGCGTTCGGCGCGGAGCTTGGTGTCGTCCCAACCTTCGGTGGCGATGGTGGTCCAGAGGCGGTCGATCATTTCGTCGCGGACGTAGAGGAAGCCGGAGCCTTTGGGCGCTTGCAGCCATTTGTGCGGGCTGGAGGAATACATGTCGCAGCCGAGGTCGTGCAGGTTGAGGCGCATCATGCCGGGGACGTGCGCACCATCGACGGCGGAGATGACTCCTTTGCCGCGGGCGAGGGCGCAAAGATCCTTGGCAGGGAGAACGACTCCGGTAACGGTGGTGATGTGGCTGAAGAATAAAACGCGCGTGCGCGAGGTAATGTAAGCGCTGAACAGGTTCAGAATTTGATCGCGATTGATGATGGGCTTGGGCAGATTGATCTTCTTTATCACGATGCCGTAGCGCTTGGCGCGGAGATCCCATGGGTGCTCGCCGCCGGGATGCTCCTGGTCGGTCATGAGGACTTCGTCGCCGGGCTTGAGATCGATGCCGTTTGCAATGTAGTTATTGGCTTCGGTGGCATTACGGAGGAGAGCGATCTCGTCGCGGTTGCAGCCGACGAAGGCGGCGAGGGGATCGCGGAACTCATTCCAGGCGGCGTATCCCCAGATGGGGTAATCCTCGGGATCGGCCTGGTCCATTTTTTCGGTGGATTCGTAGCCTTCGAAGATGGCGCGCAGCACGGGAGCGGGACTGGAGCCGACGGTGCCATTGTTGAGGTAGATCTCGTCGGCGGGGATGAGGTATTGCTTGCGGAGTTCGCGCCAGTAGGCGTCTTCGTCCTTTTCGTAGAGGGAGCGGTTGGGCAGGCGTGAGGGGAGTGATTCGAGTTGTGCCCAGAGTCTTCCGCGCCAGGCGGGCGAGGTGCTGAAGGCTAGGGACGAGAGCGTAGAGGAAGCGAGAAAATTGCGTCGGTTTAGCATGGTTGAGAGCCTTTCCATGGGAGTAAGGGGAAAGTCTGATTCGCGAAGTCAGCGGGTAAGCAGGCGGCGTAGAAAATGATGGCGCGACCTCGGCGGCTGAAGCCGCTATCGAAAGTAGAAGCTTATCGCAGCGCTGAAGCGCAGCGCCACCCAAAAAGCTCGGCAAGTCTGGGGAAGCAAGTCTTCGGTCTGAAAGGCAGATCTTCGATCTGAACTGAAGGCAAATCTTCGCTCTGAACTATTTGTGGGGTAACCTCCGAGCGGAGGATGGCGTCCAATATAAAAGCAGATGTTCGTGTGTAAGAGCGGATTCTCGTGGTTCGGGAATCAGTTTCTGGTAGAAGTTCCCGGCACTTTCGGCTTGCCATTGGGCGTATAATCGTTGTAACGGACCAGGTTTCTCTCGCGGGGGTGTTCCATGCCGTTTCGTAAGACTCTGATTACCCTTAGTTTCCTAGCCCTCCTGACAACATTGACTGCGGCGCAAGACGCAGGTTCTCAAAGCTCAGGCACGCCGACGCAGCCCACAGCGACGCAGCCGACAGCGGGGCAGACTCAGACTGCGCCCGCGCAAGCTCCGAGTGCGCAAACGCCTTCGGCGCAGCCGACGCCCCCAACCACGCCTGCTCCGAGTACGGGCGATTCGGGGACGGCATCATCGCAGGATTCTTCGACTAACGCGGGGAATGATTCTGGCAATACGCCGCCTCCTCCTGCGGTGCAGGAACCCGACCCGAGCAAAGTGAAGCACGACGGCAAAGAAGACGACGTGGATGCGATTGGGAACCGGAAGATTGGCGCGCGCGGCCTGGGGAACTGGTACTCGCTAGAGACCGAGATCAGGATGGGGAAGCAGTACTCCATGCAGGTTGAGAACAGCGTGAAGATGGTGCAGGATCCGGTGGTGAATGAATATGTGAATCGGATCGGGCAGAATCTGGTGCGGAACTCGGATGCGCAGGTACCGTTCACGATTAAGGTAATCGACTCGGACGAGATCAATGCGTTTGCGCTGCCGGGCGGGTTCTTCTATGTGAATTCGGGGCTCATTCTGGCCGCGGATGAAGAGGCGGAACTGGCGGGCGTGATGGCGCATGAGATTGCGCACGTTTGCGCGCGGCACGCGATGCGGCAGATGACGCGGGCAAACATTGCGCAGATCGGAACACTTCCTCTGATTTTCATGGGCGGAGGAATCGGCTACGGGATTTATGAGGCGGCGGGGCTGGGGCTGCCGGTGACGTTCATGAAGTTCCAGCGCGGTTTCGAAGCGGAAGCCGACTATCTGGGATTGCAATATATGTACAAGACCGGATACGATCCGCAGGCCTTCGTCAGCTTCTTTGAGAAGATTCAGGCAAAGGAAAAGAAGAAGCCGGGGGCGATTGCCAAGGCGTTCGCTTCGCATCCTCAGACGCCGGACCGCATTGAGGCTACGCAAAAGGAGATTGCGACCATTTTGCCGGCGAAGGCGCAGTACATTGTTTCGACATCGGAGTTCGATGACGTGAAGTCGCGGCTGGCGATGATCGAGAATCGGCACAAGGTGATCGACGAGAAAGAAGCGAATAAGCCGACGCTGCGGCGGACCTCGGGCGACGATAAATCCGGCGACTCGACGGGAAGTGGAACGAGCGACGACGACCGGCCCACGTTGAAGCGGCGTCCGGATGGGGACTCAGGGTCGCAGAACTAGACCGAACACAACAGCGTTTCTTGCGAAAATGAATCAAGCTGGCTGGGGTTGCGCCAACGGCGGGCAGGGACGCCCGCCGGACAGCCGGCGAGACGCCGGCGCTACAATCCTGCGCGACCTACAATTCTGGCACGACCTACTCTTTATGACGAAGGATCCTGCGGATCCTACGATCCCGCCTTCACTGATTTGACGCTGATGGTGGCGCCGTCGACGTCTCCGGTGACCTTGGCTTTCGCGCCGGCCAATTTGTCGAGCGTATCGAGCGCGGCTTGATCGGTGGTCTGCAGGGTATAAACCTTATCGCCCACAACAAGCGAATAGCTGGCTCCGTGTTTGACGCAGCCACGGGTGCAATCGGCGGCCTTGCCCGCCATGTCATGTTTGGCGCCGCACATGGAGTCGCTGACCTCTCCGGTAAGCGTCTGGCTCTTGCCCGCGGCGAGTGCCGGAACTGCCACCAAGCCTAAGAGTAGTTGTATTCCGAGAACTGCGGCTGCGATTCGATTTGGATTCATACGTTTTTCCTTTCGGTGTAGGACTTATGATACTTGGTTTCTGGCCGCGATGCTGGCACGCAGTGCCGGTTGCGCTTGGCACGGCAGGCGCTGTTTTTTCGACGGCGGCCATAGCAGAGAGACTGGGTCCTACTGCATTTTGAAATGGATGGTCACGTCTACGGTCTTGTCCTTCGCGTCGAGTTCCTCGCTTATCTTGGTGGAATAGCGCGCGCCTTTGGGAAGAAGACTTACATTGTCCACGAGAAATTTTCTGGTGTAATCGGAGTTGTAAGGCTGCCCTTCACGCAAACTCCAGGCCCCGCGCAGGCGGTCTTTTGATGTAGTGTCGACTCCGAGAATCTCCAGCTCTCCCATCTTATAAACGTCGCCTTCGCTGACGTTGATGATGTAGTGGACGAGGCTTTTCTCGTCCTCCATTTGGGGATCGGGCTTGATCTGGACGGCCATGTAACCTCGGCTGCGATAGAGCTTCGTCAGGGTTTCCAGATCACGATCGAGACGTACCGCATCGGCGGGCTGGCCTGGGGTGAGGTGAAGCAAGCGCGCGGCGTCCTGGGTGGCGACTGCTGAATTCCCCTTCCAACCGACTTCCGAAACTGAATATTGTTTGCCGGGCGCGACGGGGATGATGGCATCGACCTCAGTTTCCTCCTGGGGCTTGTTGTCCGCTTGTGTGGTGGAAGATTGCCCGGGCGATTGTTCCGCGGCGGGAGCGATGACGCGAGCACCGGCTGGGCTAAACGCGGCCTTCAAATATCCTCGTTGGAGGAAAAGTGCACGCAGGTCGTACTCGGCTACGGTTGCGATCATTGCGCGTGAGTATTGGGCACCCACGAGTTTGCGCGCAGAGCTGGCGAGAAACGCGGCTTGATCGGCGGACGCGCCGGGAAACTCCACGGTGCGGATGACGATGGACATCTCCTCGACGCGAAACGTGACGCCGGTGACATCGCCGCCATTCGGTTTTGCTTCGCGTATGAAGTCGACGCGGCCCGGCAGGTGATGTTCGTCGAGAAGTGCTTGAAGCGCTTGCGTGATCTGGTCGGGCATTTGGCCGGTTGCGGGCAGCGCGTCCTTGAAGAGTGGAACACGCCGTTCGAGGGAGGCGTGGAGTTCGGGATCCGTGAACCAGACGAAGTTCTCAAAGTGCGCGGGGACGAGCTTGATCTTATCGGTATCGGTAAGCTGGAACTCCACTTTGACGCCTTGATCGGAATAGGAGAAGGAGTACAGAACTTCGCTGAACAGGCCCGAACTTCCCAGGCGGTGCACGGCTTCCTTGAAATCGTCTTCGGCGGCGATTTGCCCGAGCGTCAGGCCGCTCGCGGCGAGAATCTCGTTGGCGGTGTAGCGCGTGCTCCCGGTTGCTTTTACGGCGAGGAGCTTGTGAGCGCCTGCGCCGGAGGCTTTGCCGGCGGACGAGCGGGACTGAGTCGCGGCAAGCGGCGCTAAGATCAGAAACAAGATCGCGACGAAAAATGAAAAACTCTTCATGGCAATATGCGAGCGTTCACTTGGGCCGCTTGGGGGCGGGCGCTGCGGAGGCGTTGTACTGCTTGAGCGCAATGTCCATGAAGGCGCGTGCGGCGCGGCTTAGCGATTTATCCTTGCGGAAAACCAGGGCAAGATCGCGGCGGATCTGGACGTCGTCAAGCGTGACAGCGGCAAGGGCCTTGGCGCGGATATCTTCCTCGATGTTGGAGCGCGCAATAAAGCCCACGCCGACTCCGGCGGCGACGAAGCGCTTGAGCAGTTCGCTCGAATCGAGCTCCATGGCGAAATTCGGTTTGACGTGGTGATCGTAGAAGAGGGAGTTGAGCGCGTCGCGAGTGTGGCCGAGCCTGGGAACGACGAGTGGATAGCTGGCGATTTCGGCCACGCTGGCCTTCTTACGGGTAGCCAGCGGGTGAGCGGGCGCAGTGATCGCGACCAGGTGATCGCGATGAATGAGCTGCGCTTCGAGGCGGTTGTCGGTAACGGGCAGCGAGACAACTCCGAAATCGACAGCATTCCCCAGGATGGATTCGAGGATTTTCGCGTAGTCGGAGCGTTTGATGCTGACCGAGACGCTGGGATAGTCGCGTTTGAATTGGGCAAAGACCTCGGGCAGGATGTGGAGGCAAGTGCCCTCGTTGGCGCCGACGACGATTTCTCCGCGAGGGACGCGCTCGGTGTCGGCGATCTCGGTGAAGATGATTTTGCGGCGCTCGATGGTTTCTTCGGCGTACTTGAAAAACAGTTTGCCGGCGGCGGTGAGAGAGACGCGGCCGCCGGAGCGGTCGAGCAGGCGCGCCCCGACTTCCTCTTCGAGCGCGCGAATTTGCGAAGAGACGGCCGGCTGCGTTCGAAAACGCTTCTCCGCGGCGCGCGAGAAACTGGAGAGGCGCGCCACTTCCAGGAAAATTTCAAGTTGATCGAAGTCCATATATATGCGGTGGTTTCACACTATAACGCAAGAGTGGCCCGAGCGGACATGTGGTAACGCATGGCAACGCATTAGGAATCGGGATGGGCCAATGTCTGCGCTAGATAAGGACTTATCGGGAAACCACGCCAAACAGGCTCAACGTCATTGCGCGGTTGCGGTGACGTGCAATCGTGCATTTAAGTCCGCGGCCACACCGCCGATGTCTAATCCAGGATGGATCTGCATGGCTGACTGCGAGAAGCTTGTTATATGTCCTTTCTTCAAAGAGGAACTGGCCTACCTGCCGCAAACGGCGGCTCTGATGAAAGGAAAGTATTGTCATGGCGATAACCAGCAATGCGCGAGATATTTAGTTTCAATAAAAGGGATTCCGATCCCCATGGATCTTTTTCCAAACCATGCCGACCGGGTTCCAGAGATTATTGCGAGATGGGAAAACCACGATCGGCGCGAGGACCGGCCTGCGGACGGAGCGGGCGGCGAGCCATATCAAAACGTCTCCACCCTAGCCGCTGAGTCCATTGATCATTGACTATCGACTATTGTCCTGGATTGCTCTCATGCGTTACGTTCGCGCTGCAGGGCCGTATCGAGCGTTGCTTCGACCGAATGTGAGAAGAACTTAGTTTCTCGAAATGAAAAAAGCCCGGTTGCTGGGAAATCTTCCAGAACCGGGCCGATTCGACGCGAAAGCGCTGCGAGCCTAGCAACTTAAGCCGTCACTACTGCGTTACAGCCACGGTGATCGATGTCTTTTGGCTGACGCCTCCGCCTTTGGCAATGATGTTGATCGTGTGGCTTCTGATCGGGGCATTGCTGGGGATGGTTATCGTCATGGTCGAAGTCCCGGAACCCGGCGCTGCAATGGGATTGGGACTGAAGGCCACAGTCAGGTTGCCTTCTCCGCTGTCCGACAACGTGATCGCCGAGCTGAAGCCATCCGAAACGGCTGTCGTGATTGTCGATGTGCCGGACGCGCCACGCGCTAGAGTGAGCGAAGTCGGCGACGCGCTCAGAGTGAAGGTGGGCTTCGTCTTAGTGACGGTCAGGCTCACGGTGGTGGTTTCCGCTGTGCTGCCCGAGGTTCCAGTCACCTTGATGGAGTAAGTTCCGGTAGCAGTCGACGCTGCGACCTTGAGTGTCATCGTGGAAGTTCCAGCGCCGGTGATGGAAGTTGGATTGAAGGAAATAGTGACGCCGGTGGGCTGGCCGGTGGCGGTGAGAGCGATGGCCGAGCTAAAGCCGCCGGTTACGGCGCTGGTGATGGTCGAGGTGCCCGAGGTACCCTGAGCGACAGAGACCGAGGTGGGCGAGGCAGAAAGGCTGAAGCCGGGGGTCGAAGATCCCGACAGAGAGTTGATCAAGCCGGAACCGTTCGGGCTGCCCCAGCCGGTGGCCAAATCAAAACCTGTGGTTGCCGGGAAGCCATTATTGCCGCTGGTGATGTCGTGGAAATCGGCGTCATAGCTTGAGCCTTCGCCAATGGCATAGAGCAAAGGGTTGATGAAGCCGACCCGCGAATTGCCGTTTGCGACAGCCTGTTGATTGACGAGAGCCAGATATCCGGCCCACATGGGTGCGGCAAAGCTGGTGCCACCATAGTAGTTGGCGGTGCAGGTGGTTTGATCCGCACAAACGTAGAAGGTGTAATTTGCGTTGGCGGAAACGTCTGGGCCATTGCGATAGGTCTTGGAGCAACTGGAGCATCCGCTGGCTGCCGTCTTTTGCCAGGAAGGAATGGCGTAATGATCGGGTGAAATGCCACCGCCGCCGCTGGACCATGTGCTTTCAGAATTCCAAGGACCGGCAGCTTTCGTGGTGGTCAAGTCGGTTCCGCCAACGGAGGTTACATATACCGAATCGGAGGGGTAAACCGGGTTGTTCCCGGATGGAGTGGTCCATGCGCCGCTGTCGCCGGCTGCCTGGAACAAGTTTTGACCTTGTCCAGCGAACTCCTCGAAATATGGGAGGTCAGTCGCGGGATCGGCCGGGTACCAAGTCCAGGACGAACTCAGTTGGCCGTTCAAGGGGCTGGCGGTCGCCATCGCGTTGAAGATAGCGGAATCGCTCGATCCGACGTACACAATGAGGCTCGACATGCCGGGCGCCATGCCGAGGGCTTGAGTCATGTCGAGAGTCTGCTCGGTATCGTCGCAGCCGCTAGCTTCAAGGCAGCTGGTGGAAGTTCCGTCGGTGGACAAGAGAGTGACGGGAACATTATTGGTTTGGCCGGCATTCTTGTAATACGTGGTCAGGTCAGCGAGATCAGTGCCGTAATACTCAAGCAAGCCCAGCGACTGGCCGCTGCCGGTGAGCGATCCTCCGTAGTAGGCTGCGCGCATATCGCTGGCCAGGAAGGAAGCGTCAGGGCCGGACCCCGTGGTGGCATTGGACCGGGCATTCGCAGTGTTGCTGCGGCGCTTGTAAAGGGGCCGCGGGATGGAATAGTTATCGAGGCCCGAGATATGCCAGAGCTGGACGGGCAGATCGACGGTGGGCTCGCGGTCGGGAGCGTAGAACGTGCGATTCTCCGTAGGGTGCTGGTAGACCCCCATGTTGATATGGAGGGCATTTTCAATGGCTGCTACCGGCGCCTGGACGTCCACGTTCAGGCGATTGCGCGAAGTACCAACAACGATGAGGCCGTTTGCATTCGCGAAATGGATGACGGCGTCATAATCTTCCTGGCTCGGGCCGAATCGGGCGGTAAACTCTTCCACGGTGAGGAATTGACGGTATGAAGGGCTAAGGGGATCGTAGAGTTCGCCGAGAAAATTCTCGAGTTCCGGCTGATGGCGAAGCGGCAAAGTGAGAACAAGGCGCATGGATTGGATGGCCGGAAGGTGTCCGACGGATGAAGCTTGCCCATTGAGCACAGCGTCGCGCATATGGCGAGTGGCGAGGGACTGCGGCTGTGCCTGACAGACGATGCTCACAATTGACACGATCGCAATGGAAGTGATCAAGCAAATGACTAGCCTACGAATCATGGGATCTCCTTGCAGATTAGGTTGTGCGAAGTCGCGCTCTTGTGGATCGATGGGCTGGACTGACGAATGACCACGGGCCCAAATATAGAGTAATTCTACACCCGTCGCAGGCGGTATAGGGCCGATATTGCTAGCCAGTGAATCGTTTGTGCCTCGCCCAAATGGCCTACTGGATAAGGCTTTTGGGCCACTCCACCGCTGTCCAAATTCCTCAAAAGTAACCGGCTGACTGCGCGGCGGTGATCTTGCCGGTCTGAGTGTATGCCCCCAGAATAGCTGTGAAGAGTACGAGAATCATTCGACAATATCCTAGCTTCTCCACCGGAAACCCAGCTTGAGGTGGAGGTCACCAAGGGCGAACGAATAGCGAAATACAGGGGAATAATCGAGATGAAATTGAAGTTGCCTATTGTTGTAGCGCTTGCCTCATTCCTTATTTGCACGACCATGGCTGCGGCGCAGGCAGGACGAGTTGGTGGAAAAATAATTGTCCCCAATTCGAGCATTGAACGCAGCAGTGACATCGGACGATTCGCGCATACACATATCCTGGGGTTCCTTCCCGCCGAGACAATGCGAAACGAGCAGACGGGAGGACCGCCGTATGCCGGATACGCGTATGAGACGCCGGCGTCGCTGGCGTGCGTCTATGGCTTAGTTGCAGCGGTGACAGGCTGCAATCCGAATACGGCCAAGACAGTGCCTACGGGCGGCGCAAGAATGATCGCGCTGGTCGACGCCTACGACGCACCCAATGCGGCAAGCGATCTGGCCAAATTCTCGAGCCAGTTCGGCTTGCCTGCTGCGAGCTTCCAGGTCGTCTATGCGAGTGGAACAAAGCCGGCGTACGACATGGGATGGGAATTTGAAGAATCGCTGGATGTGCAGTGGGCCCATGCCATGGCGCCGAGTGCGAAGATCGTGCTGGTGGAGGCGGCATCGAGCAGCTTTACAGATCTGATGACGGCCGAAGACGTGGCGAGCAAAATGGTGAATGCCGCGGGCGGAGGCGAGGTCTCCAACAGTTGGGGAGGCAGCGAATTCAGCGGCGAGACGTCGTATGACTCGCATTTTGTGAAAGCGGGTGTGGTATTCCTGGCTTCGGCGGGCGACTCTCCGGGCACGAGCTGGCCGAGCACGTCGCCGAATGTGGTTTCGGCGGGAGGAACGACGGTGCGGCGCAACCCATCGACGGATGCCTTCATTGCCGAGGCTCCATGGGACTCGGCTGGGGGCGGCATCAGCGTGGTCGAAGCGCGGCCGACTTACCAGAGCGCGATTGCGAGCACGGTTGGGAGTTATCGCGGCGTTCCCGACTTGTCGTTTGATTCGAATCCGGTGACGGGTGTTTGGATCTACGACACGAACGTGGGCGGGTGGAACATTGTTGGCGGGACCAGCGTGGCCTCGCCTGCATTGGCTGGGATCATCAATTCGGCAGGGAGCTTTTATACCTCGTCGAATGGGGAGCTGACGGCGATCTATAGCAAACTTGGCGTGGCGTCGGACTTCAACGATGTTGCGTCGGGGTATTGCGGTCCGTATGGAGGTTACACGGCGGGCACGGGCTGGGATATGTGTACCGGCGTTGGCACGGATAAAGGCACGGCAGGGAAGTAGGGTGAGTGCGCTGAAGGTCGTCGGTTGTTAGTCGTTGGTCGTCTGCAGGGCGAAGGACAGATTGATTGTCCGTAGGTGCTGACGACTGACGACTAACGGCCGACGACTAACGGCGGCTATGAAACAATACGGCCCACTCGATATTGGGTGGGCCGTTCCTTCTTGTTGAGCTTAGTTATCGAAAGTCAGACGTTGATCACCGCGACTAACTCTTTGACCGCGGCTGCGCTCTTATCCAGCGCGGCTTTTTCTTCCGCAGTTAGTTTGATCTCGATGATCTGTTCGATCCCGTTCGACCCCAGCTTTACGGGGACGCCTACGTAGAGGCCCTTGATGCCGTATTCTCCGTTGAGATAGGCGGCGCAGGGAAGAATCTTCTTTTTGTCTTTCAGAATCGCCTCGACCATTTCAGTGGCAGCGGCGGATGGGGCGTAGTAAGCCGAGCCGGTCTTCAAGTACTTGACGATCTCGGCGCCACCGTCGCGGGTGCGCTGGACGAGCGCATCGAGGCGGTCTTTCGGAATCAGTTCGGTGATTGGAATTCCCGCGACTGTGGAATAGCGGGGAAGCGGGACCATGGTGTCACCGTGTCCGCCAAGAACGAAAGCGTTGACATTCTCCACGCTGACGTTGAGTTCCATGGCGATAAAAGCGCGGAAGCGGGCGGAGTCGAGTACGCCGGCCATGCCGATGACGCGCTCGCGGGGGAATCCGCTGAGCTTATAGGCGGCCTGGGCCATGGCGTCAAGCGGGTTGGAGACGATGATGAGAATGCAGTCGGGTGAGTTGGCAACGACTTTGCCGACCACGTCGCTCATGATTTTGTAGTTCGTGTTGAGCAGATCGTCGCGGCTCATGCCGGGTTTGCGAGGGATGCCTGCGGTGATGACGACGATGTCAGACTTGGCGGTGTCGGCATAGTCGTTCGTGCCTTTGACGAACGAGTCGCGTTTTTCGATGGGCATGGCCTGAAGCAGGTCGAGCCCTTTGCCTTGCGGGACGCCTTCGATGATATCGATGAGGACGACATCGCCTAACTCCTTGGAGGCGATCCAGTGAGCGGCGGTGGCGCCTACATTTCCAGAACCTACTACGGTGATTTTATTGCGCATGAAATTTCCTTTCTAATAAAAAACCTTTGGTTGCGACGGATGTGGGAATACTTTTTTTCAGATAATCGCTAAGGCACTACGGTCACAGTAATTGCGTTTGACTTGACGTCGTCTTTGTGTTCCTCGTCGTAGTGCCATACCTGGACAGTGTATTTCCCCGGTGCGCTCATGTCATACAACTCGCTAAGCCTGATTTCGGGTGTTATGACCTCTCCTGGATGCATGGCAGTGGCTCCTACACTAACTCCAACATAAATCGCCTTATCTTCGGGGGTCTGTCGCCCGAAAATAAGCCTGCCCTTCCTCGTCAAAGGGGGCTCGTTCCCCTGAGCGTCTCTTACAATCGGAGGGAAACCAAGCAATTCCCCGTGGGCGTCCCCTTCAGGCCTTCTCATACGAACAAGATCATGATCCGATATATTCTTAAATCGTATCTTAACAACAATCGGTGAGCCCGCCTTTACAGTGTCGTGCTCGACGCTGATCCCTAAGCTGAATGGCCGTTGTACCGTCTGCGCAAGAGCCGCTCCAGCCAGGACCGCCAGTATGACCGCCAGTATGACCGGCAAAAGCCTCCGCAACATTCTGGTAATGCCTCCACTGCTATCTTAGTCCGCGGCGACGGCTACTTGCATATTTTCGATCATGCAGGTGGCGAATTCGCTGGTTTTTACTTTTGTCGCCCCTTCCAACATTCGTTCGAAATCGTAGGTGACTTTTTTCTGTTCGATGGTGCGCTCCAGGCTTTGCTCGATCAGATCCGCGGCTTCGGTCCAGCCGAGGAAGCGGAACATCATGACGCCGGAGAGAATGACGGAGCCGGGGTTGATGACGTCCTTGTCGGCATACTTGGGAGCGGTGCCGTGCGTGGCTTCGAAGATGGCATAGCCGTCGCCGACGTTGGCTCCGGGAGCGATACCGAGTCCGCCTACCTGCGCGGCGCAGGCGTCGGAAATGTAGTCGCCGTTCAAGTTGGGCGTGGCGAGCACGGTGTATTCATCGGCGCGCGTGACGACCTGCTGGAAGATGGAATCGGCGATGCGGTCGTTGATGAGCAGCTTCTTCTTCCATGCGCCGTTGCCGTGCGTGGCGTAGATGGAGTCGAGGACTTGCTTCACTTCTTTTTCGACTGCCTGGCGAAATTCGGGTGGCGCAAATTCCATACCGGGCTCAACAAGCTCAGCATTCTGGGCAACGGTGAGACTGGGGTTCTTGTCTTTGTTGTCGATGATCCAGCTCTCGCGCTCGGTCACAACCTGGCTGCGGAATTCCTCGGTGGCGATTTCGTATCCCCACTTGCGGAACGCACCCTCGGTGAACTTCTGAATGTTGCCCTTGTGAACGAGCGTGACGGACTTCTTTTTATTGTCGAGCGCGAATTGAATCGCCATGCGGACGAGGCGCTTGGTGCCAGTGATGGAGATGGGCTTGATGCCGACGCCGGAATCAAGGCGAATCTGCTTCTTGCCACCCTTCAGCATGTCTTTGTTGAGGAATTCAATGAGGCGGGCGACTTCGGGCGTGCCTTCCTCCCATTCGATGCCGGCATAAACGTCTTCCGTGTTCTCGCGGAAAATAGTGAGGTCCATGCGCTCGGGGTGCTTCACGGGCGAGGGAACTCCGGCGTAATACTTGACGGGACGCACGCAGGCGAAGAGATCGAGGATCTGGCGCAGGGCGACGTTGAGCGAGCGGATACCGCCGCCGACTGGCGTGGTCAGAGGTCCTTTGATGGCGACGCGGAATTCGCGAATGGCGCTGATGGTGTCATCGGGGAGCCAGTTCTGGAACTTCGCCTTGGCTTTTTCTCCGGCGAAAACTTCGTACCAGGCTACCGAGCGCTTGCCCTGATAGGCGCGCTCGACAGCAGCGTCGAATACGCGGACGGAGGCTTTCCAGATGTCGCGGCCGGTGCCATCGCCTTCAATGAAAGGGATGATGGGATGATTGGGCACGCGGTACTTGCCGTTGCTGTACTCGATCTTTTGCCCGTTGGACGGGACCGGAACTCCATTGAAAGACGACATGACTTTCCTCCAGCGATTGTAGGGAACCTGTAATTATAAAGAATTCTGAGCCTAGAGAGATTGCCTTGGGACGGCCCAACGGACAGTGAGGGGCGTCACATGGGAAAGTGACGCGCAGCACAGGCACAAGTGCGCACTGTGCAAGGGGTTATGCGCCACTGAAGCCGATTATTTCCTAAACAAATCTCCAAGAGCCTGCTTCATCACCTGGCCGCCGACTTCGGAGATGGATTTGGTCAGCGGAATGTCCTTCGGGCAGATCTCAACGCAATTCTGGGCATAGCCGCATTCCTGGATGCCGCCGTCTCCCATAAGGGCTGTGAGGCGCTCGCGCTTCAGCGCTGCGCCGGTGGGGTGCGTATTGAAAAGGCGCACCTGCGAGATGGTGGCTGCGCCGACGAAGCCGGTGCCATCGGTGAACTGCGGGCAGGCTTCCATGCAGCAGCAGCAGGAGATGCAGCGCGAGAGCGGGTAGCTGGCTTCCTGATCCTCGGCGCTCTGGCGCGGACCGGAGCCGAGGTCGTAAGTGCCATCGACCGGTACCCACGCTTTGACCTTTTTCAGGTTCTCGAAGATGACGCTGCGGTCGACGGCGAGGTCGCGCACGACCGGGAACTTCTTCAAGGGCTCAAGCTTGATCGGTTGATCGAGGTGATCGATCAGCGCTGAGCAGGCCATCTTGGCTTTGCCATTGATCAGCATGGCGCAGGACCCGCACACCTCTTCCAGACAATTCGAGTCGTAGGTGATGGGCGTGGTCTTCTTGCAGTCATGCGTGACGGGGTTGGCCGCGATGTCCATCAGGGCCGAGATGACGTTCATGTTCGGCCGGTAGGGAACCTGGAACTCCTCCCACGTCGCCGGGGCATCGGGGTTAAGTTGGCGTTTGATCTTGAAAGTTACGGTTTTATTATTAGCCATTAGCTTCTAGCCTTTAGCTCCTAGCGTGTAATATTTCAGCCCTTGCTGACGCGGGCGCGGGATTTAATGCAACGGGCAATAGTTTTGCGATCCCGCATTGAAATCCGCGCCCCGCTCAAATGCAAGACTCCGATGGCTTCCTGTCCACAGATCTTGCCCTTTCTCACTAACACGCGCTTTTTCGTGCCGATTTTGTAACGTTCGGTATTTTTGTCAAATAGTTCTAGCGTTGCAAATCCTAATGCGACTATCAATTTCGGCTGAATGGCCTTCACCATTCGCGCAATATGGCACAAACAGAACTCCTGGATCTTCTTGCGCAGCGTCTTGTCCAAGTTTTTATGGTAGTCGCTAATGCTATTTGATCGCACAAATATTGCGTTCGTGCCGACACAATTCTCAATGAGTTTTCCGCCGAACATGTTTCGCAGATTCACCGCTAAAGGCCAACACTCTGTGGCGAATTCACTTTTCTTCGGCCACCTATTCTCTGAGCCGTATTTGCGTTCTTCCTTGGCAGTTTTACAGCCTTTCCCGGGCTGATATCCTATAAACAAAATTGGTGTCTCAAAAAAGGGCGGCCCGTAAAGAATTTGGAACCCCGGGTCTTTCTTGCTACCCTTCTTAAAGTATCTGTTGTAGAACACGTTAGTTTCTTTGTAGATGCACTTACAAGCCGTGCAAGCCTGGTGTTGGTCTTCGGATGTTTTTTTTCGCATCATCACGAATGCCGCTCTCAGTACTTCCTCGGCCGCGGCTGAATCAGCCCCGCGTCCACCGGCTCAAACTCAAACTTCGGCTCATCCGCATCCGGCGCAAACGAAGCCTTGGTCGTCTTCATCCAGTTCTTGTCGTCACGCTCGGGGAAGTCCGGCTTATAGTGCGAACCGCGGGACTCGTCGCGCATGGCCGCTCCCTGCGCGATTACCCGCGACAGTTGCAGCATGTTGTAAAGCTGGCGTGCGAAGGCCACCGTCGTATTCGCCCACTGCGAGCGGTCGCTCAGGTTGATCTTCTGGAAGCGCTGAAGCAGTTCGACTACTTTTGCGTCGGCCGCCAAGCATCCCTTGTTGTAGCGGATGACCGTGCATTCCTTGGTCATCACTTCGCCCAGTTCGCGCCAGATCAGGAATGGATTTTCGCTGCCATCGGCTTTCATCAGGCCGTCATTGATTTCCTGCTGACGTTTGCGCTCGGCTTCGAAATGGCCGTTCGAGGGCGCGGCTTGCAGGTTCTTCGCATACTCAACCGTGGCCGGGCCGGAGATAAAGCCCGCGTAGATACAAGAGAGCAGCGAGTTCGCGCCCAGCCGGTTGGCGCCATGGTATTGGTAATCGGCCTCGCCAGCGGCGTAGATTCCGGGAATGTTCGTGGCTTGCTTGTAATCGACCCAGAGTCCGCCCATGGTGTAGTGCATGCCGGGGAAAATCTTCATGGGCACGTCGCGCGGATCGTCGCCGACGAACTTCTCGTAGATTTCGAGGATGCCTTCGAGCTTCTTGTCGAGCAGCTTGCGATCGATGTGGGTGAGGTCGAGATAGACCATCGGCTTGCCGTCGATGCCGAGCTTGTTTTCGAACACAACTTTAAAAATAGCGCGCGTCGCGATGTCGCGTGGGACGAGATTGCCGTATTTCGGATACCACTCTTCGAGGAAGTACCAGCGTTCTTTTTCTGGAATCGATTTCGGGTCGCGCTTATCTCCGGGCGTGCGCGGAACCCAGACGCGTCCACCTTCGCCGCGGGCGGATTCCGACATGAGGCGCAGCTTATCCTCACCGGGGATACAGGTGGGATGGACCTGGATGAGCTCGCCGTTCGCGTAATAGCAGCCCTGCTGGTAGAGCGCGGACTGCGCCGATCCGGTGCAGACCACCGAATTCGTCGACTTGCCGAAGATGGCGCCAATGCCGCCCGTGCAGATGATGATGGCGTCGGCAGGAAAGGTACGGATTTCCATGGTGCGGAGGTCCATGGCGCAGATGCCGCGGCAGACGCGGTTTCCGTCGAGCACGGCGGAGAGGAATTCCCAGTGCTCGTACTTTTTGACTTTGCCTTCGGACTCGTAGCGGCGGACTTGCTCATCGAGCGCGTAGAGAAGTTGCTGGCCGGTGGTGGCTCCCGCAAAAGCCGTGCGGTTATACAAAGTGCCGCCGAAGCGGCGGAAATCGAGCAGGCCTTCGGGAGTGCGATTGAACGGGACGCCCATGCGGTCGAGCAGGTCGATGATGCCGGGCGCGGCATCGCACATGGCTTTCACGGGCGGCTGATTGGCGAGGAAGTCGCCGCCGTAGATAGTGTCATCGAAGTGCTTGTAGGTAGAGTCGCCTTCGCCCTTCAGGTTCTTGGCCGCGTTGATGCCACCCTGCGCGCAGACCGAGTGCGAGCGCTTTACTGGGACGATCGAGAAGAGGTCAACTTCACCGCCCATTTCGGCGATCTTGATGACGGCGGATAGGCCTGCCAGGCCTCCGCCAACGACGATGATTTTCGGAGCTGCCATCTGTATGAATCCGATCTGAGCTGTTCCAGCGTTGGAGCCGTGCTCAAACTTAAACTTTCCCTCAGCGGCTAAAACCGCTGTTGTGTGTGCGCTGCGCGGTGCGGCTGAAGCCGCACCCTTTCAAAGCATGTTCAAAATCCGCGGCGGCTAAGAAAGCCGATCAAAAAATACAATCCTTATCTCAGCGCTAAAGCTGCGCCACCCAAAAGCTGCTGCGGCACCCAAGGCCGCTGTGGCATCCAAGAGCGATCTATCCAAACGCTCCTGGCTCTTTGCACACAAAAAAACGCTAGCGCTCTTACTTCACCTGCATTGCAATGCTCTCTGGAGTGTCCGGCTCCAGAGGCTGACGCGGAGTGCTCAGGAATCCATACATGCTGACCGCGCCCAGACTGATCAGTCCGAGGGCAAGCAACACGCAAAGATAGCCAAGACGGCGGCGCGCTACTTCGCCGGTGGTGATGCCCCACTTGGCGCAGAAAAGCCAGATTCCATAGGCAAAGTGCCAGGATGCCGCGATGATTCCCACGGCGTAGAAAGCGATCATCCAGGGATTCTGAAATTCTCCCTGCACCTTGGCAAACGACTGCATGGGATGCGTGGGCAGATGCAAGCCGGTGAAGCGCAAATAGTATGTGTGCTGCACGATGTAAATCAGCGCGATGATTCCCGTCCAGCGCTGCGAGGTGTAGAGCCAGTTGCCCTGCCACGGATAATCGCTGACGTTGGAATCGCCGCGCCACCAGATCCAGACGCCATAGAGGCCGTGATAGAGGATGGGTATCCAGATGAAGAACAATTCCATGCCAACCACGAAGGGCAGGCTGTTGAGGAAGGCGACCTGCTTGCCGTAAGCCTCCGGGCCTTTGAAGGCTTCGTAGTTGGAGATGAAGTGTTCGAGGAGAAATGCGCCGATGGGAACGATGCCCGTGAGCGAGTGCAGACGGCGCAGCAGGAACGAATTGCCTTCTCCGGCGCGCAAGGGAGCGACGCCGGGTTTGATTCTGGGAGCGACGGAACTGGCTGATGCCACGATGGGCTCCTACGTGAGTCGCTATGAATTCAAGCGAACCGCTCATTATCGGTGCGCGTTGGAATACAAGTCAAGGGAACACGGGTCACTCTTGCATGTGATGGCGGACACATGGCGAAGGGTCGGGCCGATTCGCGGCCAAAAACAACTGATCAGGAGCACTCGTGATTGGAGCGGCACCAATCGAGGAATGCGCGAAACGCGGCGCCACGGTGGCTGTAGCGGGATTTTTCTTCGGCGCTTAGTTCGGCGAACGTCTTGCCGATTTGCGGGAAATAGAAAAGCGGGTCGTAGCCGAAGCCGTTTGTGCCGCGAGGGGCGTCGAGAGTGAGGCCTTCGGCAGTTCCGCGGAATGTTGCGAGGGTTTGGCCGTCGCGGGCCGCGGCGAGGACGCAAACAAACCGGGCTGTGCGCTTTTCCATCGGGACGTTAGCCAGTTCGCGGAGCACGCGCGCGTTGTTGGCGTCGTCGTCAGTATTGCAATCGGCCGCGTGCGGCTCCTTATTTTGGAGATCGGGGGCGGCATAGCGAGCGGAGTGAACACCGGGCGCGCCGTGTAGCGCGTCGATTTCGAGGCCGGAATCGTCGGCCAGAACCAGTTCTCCGGGGACCGAGCGGCTGTATTCTTCAGCCTTCTTGCGGGCGTTTGCCTCGAACGTGAGGCCGTCCTCGACAACGGGCGGGAGAGCAGAAAATCCGGGAATGCCGGCGATTGAGATTCCGTGGGCGGTCGCGGCTCCGGCGAAATCTCGCAGTTTGCCGGCGTTTGAAGTCGCGATCAGGACTGTGCGTTTCATGCTTTGCGCCCTCTGAACATTCTCTTGAATGCTTTCTTGCGGAAACGGACGAGAGTGCTTGTCGCCACGCGGCCGGGTTTTGATCCAAAGGAGCACGAAAATCGCCGCGCTTAGGATTGAGGCTGCATCGCCCAACGTGCGATCGCGTGTGCGTGTGAATTCAATTTCAACATCGTTTTCGCCAGAGTTGATGGGAACGACGATCAGGCCGGTAACCGGGGAAGTGGCAACGGTGACATTGCGGCCGTTGACTTTAACCTTCCACGCCGGGTAGTTGAACAGGCGCACGGTCAGATTACAGGGATTGTCCGTAAAGACCTGGAAGCTCTTGTCGGTTGCGCTCCACTTGATTATTTTCTGACTGATTATTTTGACAGCGGCCGTCGGCGGGTTACCATCCGTCGCATCGGTCATTGGCGTTTCATTTGTCGGCGCATCGGGGCTTTGCGAGTCAGGCTGTTCGGTTGGTGCAATGCTCAGCTGTGGCAAGTCTTTATTCAACTCATACGAATCCGCACCTGCGGGGACGTATTCATCGACGCCTTCGTTGCCGGATCCATCAATCATGGATTGCTGCATGTCATCGAGATCATCGGCGGTAACCCACCAGGGAGGTTGGGTATGCAGGCCCGCGATTATGATGACCGCCAGCAAGACTACGCACACAAGCGCACGCGCGCTCCAACGCCAGATCGCGGACGGAACTGTGGCCATCGCGAGGAGGAGAGCGTTTGCTACATTCGTGCAAAGGAGCCAGCGAAAGGGAAGTTGGACATAGTGGAACGCGGGCAAGTATTTCCACAACACATTGCTGAACGAGAGGGTTGCGAAGGCAGTTGCGCCTCCCCACATCGCCAGGATTTTCCAGAGCGGGGATTGCGACCGCTCGCGGCGTGAAAAAAAGATCGCACAGAGCAGGATCGCGATGTCAGCCACCACGACGAATGAGACGAGACGATTGAAGCGATTGTGATCCGGATCGGCAGTCATGGTGAAAAGGAAGTGATCTTGCGGCCGGACTCCGGGGGAAAAGACTTGGGCGATATCGATCCAACGCTGCTCGTAAATGGCTGGGACGAGATAAATGGATGCGAGGCCGGCGCCGAGCAGTACGGCGAGGGCAAGGTTCGTCAAAGGGCGGAAGGTCTTGTGCCGAACGGCGAGGAGTAAACAAATGACCGCGGCGGAGTAGTGAATCATCACAGACGCGGGAACATTCGTGAGCCATGCTGCGGCCAGCAGCAGGCTTAACTGTAGCGTGGGGCGGAAGCCGGGCTCCTTGAGCTGTAGCAGAATCAGCAAAAGAAGCGGCAAAAGAGCTGATGTCAGCAGTTCCGCATAGGCGCTACGCCAATAAATGATCAGGAGGTGATACGGATTGAGCGCGTAAAATATGGCGGCAAAAAGTGCGTCGGAAGGCGAGAGCCAGCGCCGGGCGAGATGGTACATGGCTCCGCCAGCAAGCGTGAGCGAAAGCCAGCAATACACTGCTGGGACCAGTTTCCAGGGAAGCATGGAGCCCAGCGCTGCGCCGAGTATCCAGGAAAAAGGAGGATAAAAGAGAAATCTGGGTTCGCCGTATCCCCAGTGCGGCATGGCTGCCCAGCGAGGATAGAGAATTCCCTGGCGCCATTGGCTTAGAACATCCATCCAGGAGAACATGTGAAACTCGAAGTCGTGGCCTGAGGGAATGCCTTGCCAGGCGAATGGCGCGACGGCCAACAGGCAGGCGGTAGCAATGATGAGCCAGGCAATCCATGACTGCTGCGGGAAAGCCTGCTGGTCGCTGGCGATGGTCAATCGGTTCTCGTGCGGATTGAGGAATTGAGTGCTCATGCGTGCCTGGGCTGCTCGGGCTAGGCAATTCTATTGCATCGCGAAAGGACGATGAAAAGAAGGGATTGAAACAGAGGCGCGTAGAAGGCGCGCTGAAAACGGGATGCTAGTTGCCGACGGCGCAGGTTCGCTGGCGGCTCAACTGGGCTAGAAATTCTTCTTGCTCCATCGCGCTGCCGGTGCGGAGCAAGGTCAGCAAAGGATCCTCGGCATCCCCCGGCTGGGAATTGCCTTGGCTGAGATCGATAGGGTTGGCCACGAGCGCCCGTGGAGAGGTCTCGAGTCTTGGCGGGGCTTCAGGATGACGGACAAGGCAGTCGATAAATTCCCCGACGGACTCCCGTTGTTGCTGGGTGCGTGCCGGAAACTCAATGCCCATGCCATGACCGGGATGCATCACGCGGACCAAGCCGTCGATGTGAATTTCCATGTCCGTTGCTTTGAGACAGAGATCCACGGCTGAGGATTGTGGAAATGGAGATTCGGTTTCGATGTAGCAGCCGCCGAGACTCAAGTCAGTCAGCTTGCATTGACCTACGGGGCCTTGATCGTCCTGCAAACTGTCGCGCGATTTCGCTTTCAGCCATTCGGCCATTCGCTCGCGAATCCTGGCTTCCATATCAAGAAACCGGAGACCGAGCTGGCCGTTGTTAGTGCGCCATGCGACCTCCGCGTGGGCCTCAACGTGGAGAGGGTGGTCCGGCAGTTCGAATGACACGTGAACCAGCGTGGACAAGGCAATTGGTTTGGCCGCGAGCACATCCATTCCGCCCGTGCTCAGATCGAGCAATATACCTTCAACGGTACTCTCTTCGTTAACGTGGATCGTTGCTGGAACCTGCACGGCGATCCGAAACGATTTGCGGCGTTCGCGCTTGAGAATAGCGGCTGCGGCGCGCAGGGTAGCGAGGGCTGATACAGGGCGGATCGGCTTGGTGAGTACGAAATGTGCGTCGGAGCCCAGGACGGCTCGAATTTGCCGAATGTCGCCCAACAAGGCGACGGTTACAGGAGGATTGCGGTGCGCGGCTGCAAGCCGGCGGCAGTTCTCAAAAATCAGCGACGCGGTTTGAGTATCTTCAAAGTCGGCAATGACCTGGTCGAAAGGTTCGCCGGAAAGCCGCGCGACCGCCACGTCGGCGGCGCTGGAACGTGTGACGGCGATACCGAGCTCAGCCAGCACGTGAATCAGTGTTTCCGAGCTTTGGTCGTCCTTCGATACCAGAAGTGCCTGCAACATGATGGAGCCGATACCTTTAGCGTAGTTCTGCTTCTACGGCCAGCGCGGAGTGCGTCCGGACTTCGAGTTCGCCGTCGTCGACTGGACACCGGCTTTAGCGGCCATCGCGTTTTTGCTATCCTCCTCGACTTCGGTCAGCACAGCCGGTTCGTCGTCGGAATCGTCAGCCAGCAGCGGGGCAACTTCACGTAATTTATCGGCGGCCTGCTGCAGCATTTCGATGTGCTTGGCCAGTTCGGTATATTGAGCCTGTTTTCGGCGCAGAACTTCATTGATGTCCTTCATGGAGCCCCCTGCGCCTGACTGTAGATTTTGGCAAGGGAGGAGGTCAACTTTAAAGGCGCCAAAGGCCGTTACGACTGTAATACTCAGGGTAGTAACTGGGGTCGGGCGACACTGGAATAAGCGGGATTTCAGGTGCGAAAGGGAGTAATGGCGAGAATAAAGAACCCCGCCCTGAGGCGGGGTTCGAGTGAGTGGTATGGGGATAACTTGGGAAAATACCCTAGTTACGCCGTCTTCCTGCGACGGAAAACGCCTGCAATTCCAACGAGACCAGTGCCGAGAAGCCCCAGGGTGCCGGGCTCAGGTGAAGTCGACAAGCGGGTATTTCCCGAACTGAGGTGAAGGATGCCCTTGCTCAGCTGGTAGTTCGTCGAATAGAAATATTGAGTGGTTGTGCCGGACGCCTCGTGGCCGTTGTACAGCATGCCGCGGATATCTCCGGTCAAGGTGAACGTCAGCTTGCCGCCATTGCCCGGAGGGCTGGTCAGCGTCCAGTCGATGGGGCCGACGAAAGCTCCGGAGAAGATGGTGCCCTTTGGCTGACCTGCCCCGCCACGGCCAGAGATATCAAACCAAGAGCCTGCCGCGGAAAAGGTGCCGTTGCCCTTGAGGGATGCGCCAGAGAAGGCGCCGGTGCCAAAGTTGACATATCCAAGGCTATGTCCCTTTGATGCCAAGATATTGTTGTAGCTTCCCATTTGGGAGTTTGCTGACAAACCAGAATCCGACAGGGAGATTGCGCCGAATCGGTTGGTGATGTCGATCGTATCCGCCCATGCCGCAATCGGCAGCGCCAGTGCAAGCAACGCAAGAACTACCACTCGCCTCATTTTTGGTTCCTCCTCGTATATTAACTATTGACTGCCCACTTTAACTCAGGTCGCCTAAACGGGAGTGCCCGTGAGGGACATGGCACGCCACATGGTACTTAAGCACTTCTCATTCCAAATCGGAACAAGATATTTAATCTTTATTTTACAACAACTTAAACAGAATCTTCCGAGCCTTATTCGTGGTGATGATGCAATCTGATGCACACTAGAAACACTCGCCTTCCTAGTTCCTTGCTTTTCAGCGGGCCAAAAATGGCCATGGAGGCCTGCTAAAGGTAACCAGTGCCTGGTGACGAAAGCACGCTGCAAAGGGGATTGTTTCAGAGTGTCCGGGGGAAATCCATCCTCGGTGGTAATAGTACCAAAGATTTATGATCTTTGCCATTAGCTCTTTTGAGCCATTCGCTGGCCAGATCGTGGAATTTTGCAACAGCCGGGTCTGACGTAGGGTGGTAGACGAGCAGTTCTGGGGGAGGGCTGTTCGGGCGTCCCTGATTCTGATGAATCTGGGGCGCTTCTTATTTGGGGGTGGAAGTTCTTTCCTAAAGGAACATGGGCTCCAGGCAATCAGGTTTCCTTCCTTGGACGTATTTCCCAATCGATTCTGCTCGTAATTTGCGTTTTAGTTGTCTCAGGAATTTCCCGGCGCCGCGGAACGAGAGGGCAGTCTTTAGGGCAATTTGCAGACAAAAACGTCTACTTTAGTAGGGGTACTAAAGTAGACGTTTTGAGGGCTTTTGAGGGGGTACGAAAGTAGACAAAAAGGGCCGAGAATTGTGTAGGTGTTTCGGCGGTTTCATGACATTCTATTCTATGGAGATGAGGGGCGCGGATCGTTTCGAGCGATCCTCTCCGAGTTCCCCGCACTCCCACCCATTCAAGCCAAGAGCAGGCTTGAATAACCCACCGTCCCGCCAAAATCGCCGTGAATCAAATTTTTCCGCAGCCTGTAAGGCCGCACCCTTTCAAAACAGGTACGGAAATGAGTTTTTCCGCAGCCACTGAAGCCGTGCTCTTCCCCAAACCACCGTGTTTCCCTTGGCTGCTGGCGGTGCGGCTGAGGAGGCTGCGGAGAAGATCGAGGAAATGCAGATCCCTCACTCGTCCTCGGCTTCGCCTGCGGACGGCTCGTGATGACAAAATTAAACGGACTTGGCGGTGCGGCTGAAGAGGTTGCGGAAAAAGCCCAGTAGCGCGCGCAGAGCAGCCCTCAGGCGCTGAAGCGCGAGTCTGTTTGCAGCGGCTTGGCGGCACGAGTGGAACTCGTGCCCTTCCCAAAATCGCCGTGAATCAAATTTTTCCGCAGCCTGTAAAGCCGCACCCTTTCAAAACAGGTACGGAAATGAGTTTTTCCGCAACCACTCGAACTCGTGCCCTTCCCAACCCCAACGTGAGTCGATTTTTTTCGCAGCCTGTAAAGCCGTGCCCTTCCCAAGTCTGCTATGAGACAAGTTCGAGCTTTGCGAAATCTGTGCTTCCCGGTCCGCATTACCGTTCCCGCCATGTCAACTCCGGCAACCCGAAGCGAACTTGTCCTAGCAGCCGCAGATTCTTCGATTCCGTTTCCAGAGCTACGAATAGGGATAGAAGATAAAGAACAGTAACGACAGCGCGGTTAGCGCCCACAGCGCGGGACGAACCTCGTGCGGTCGTCCGGCAAACAGTTTGCAAAACGGGTAGAGAACGAAGCCTGCCGTCATGCCGATGCCGACGTTATAAGTGAATGCCATCAGGGCAATCACGCCGAATGCGGGGACGGCCTCGCTGAGATCGTCGAAGGGAATGCGCGTGATCGGCGAGAGCATAAGCAATCCGACAAAAATGAGCGCTGGTCCATACGCCAACGGAGGAATGGCGGAAATGAGAGGCGCAAAGAACAGCGTTCCTACGAAACAGAGAGCCGTAATCACGGAAGTTAATCCGGTTCGTCCACCCGCCTCGACGCCGGTGGCGGATTCGATGTAAGCGCCGGAGGTGGTGGTTCCGATCACGGCGGCAAAGGTCGTCGCCAGCGCATCGGCCATCATCGGCCGCTCAATTTGCGGCAGGTTGCCATCTTGATCGAGAAAACCGGCACGGGCAGAAACTCCGATCAGCGTGCCCATGGTGTCGACGAACGCCATAACCAAGATAGTCAGGACGACGGGGAAGAAGGCCCAACTGAGGAGGCTGTGTAAGTCGAACTGAAAAAAGACGGGACGAAGACTGGGCGGAGCGCTGACCCAGGCCGTGGGAGCGGGCGAGACGCGCGCGAGAAAACTGAGCAGAGTGGTGGCGAGAATCCCGATGAGAATTGCGGCCGGGAAGCGGCGAATGGTGAGCACGGTAATAAGCAGGAATCCGAAGATGGCAAGAAGCACCGAAGCAGATGTGAGATGGCCGGGACGGACGGGCGCGCCGGGAGATCCGATGGTGACGATGCCGGTTTGATTCAATCCTATGAAGGTGAGAAACAGGCCGATTCCCACGGCATAGCTGTAGCGGAGTGTGGGCGGGATGGCTTCGACCATCCATTGGCGAAGGCGGAAGAGGGTCATCAGGATGAAAAGTACTCCGGCGACTAACACAGCGCCCAGCGCGCTCTGCCATGTGTAGCCGAGCACGTGCACCACGGTGAATGCGATGAACGCGTTCTCGCCCATATAAGGAGCGATGGCAAACGGGCGGTTGGCGTAGAGACCCATGAGGAGGGTTCCGAAAATAGCAGTGAGGATGGTTGCCGTCAGCGAGGGGCCGACGGGCATGCCGGCCGCGGACAGGATGGCGGGATTGACGGCGACGATGTAGGACATCGTGAAGAAGGTGGTCAGGCCGGCGACGATCTCGCGGCGAGGGGTGGTTTGATGCGAGGAAAGCTCAAAGAATTTTTCGAGCCAGCGGTTCAAAACACCTCCGAGGAGAAGCAGCATTGTACAGGGAGATTCAGGCTAGATGGACGATTGAGGACTTTTGCCGCGCATGCAAAAAAACACTTAACCACGGGGTACACAGAGGGGCACGGAGGAGATCGTTCGGAGTCCGCCATGTATACGACTAAGAGCTGATAACTGAGAACTGATAATTGCGAACCGAAGAAAATCAGGAATTAACTGTTGCGGAGTTCGGCTAGGAACTCGGGGTCGATGTTCCCGCCGCTGATGACGGCGACGTTATTCACCGTACGCGGGAGCTGAGCGGAGTGAAACATAAAGGCTGCGACACTGACGGCGCCGCTTGGTTCGGCCACGGTCTCGGGATTGCCGCTCAGGGCGAGTGTGGCCTCGCGAATTTCGCTTTCCGTGACGCTCACGATGTTGTCGACGTAAGTCCGAATATGCTGGAAGTTGAGTTCGCCGATGCTCTGCGTGCGCAGGCCGTCGGCGAGAGTCTGCGTAACTTGTTCGGCAGGGAAGGAAACGATGCGTCCGGCCTGGAAGCTGGCGCGCGCATCGCCGGCGAGTTCGGGCTCGACGCCGATGACGTTGACGTCAGGCTTGGTGAGCTTGATGGCGGCTGAGATTCCGCTGATAAGTCCTCCGCCGCCGACCGGTGCAAGCACAGTCTCGACTTCGGGAAGGTCTTCGAGGATTTCGAGTCCAACGGTGCCCTGGCCGGCGATGATCTTCTCGTCATTGTAGGGAGGGACGATGACGTAGCCGTGTTGGGCGGCGAGTTGCTCGGCACGGAGGCGGCGTTCCTCGCTGCCGGGGCCGACGGTAACGATCTCTGCGCCGAGAGCGGCGGTCGCTTCGAGCTTATTCTTCGGGGCGTTGCCCGGCATTACGATGATTGCCTTAACGCCCAGAGCGCGGGCGGCATAGGCGACTCCTTGAGCGTGGTTGCCGCTGGAATAGGAAATAACGCCGCGGAGGCGGTCTTCAGCGCTGAGCGAGGCGACCTTGTTGTAGGCTCCGCGCAGCTTGAAGGCGCCGATGGGCTGTAGGTTTTCAAGTTTGAGAAAAAGCTTGCGCTGGGCGGAGGCACTCGTCCATTCGAGAAGGAGTGTACGGACGGCGACGCCTTGGAGGAGAGACTGAGCGGCGCGGATATCTGCCAGAGTGACCATCGTGATGTCCCGCTTAGCGGGCGATGTTACTTGAGCGACTTTTTATGCTGTTTATCATCCTGGATTGCGTGGTAGCAAATAGGCTACCACGGGGCCGAAGGCATCAGAGGAGCGCGTCGCCATGCGGGTCAGGGCGGGCACGACGTGCCGCATAAAAAAATGGTTGGGCGAATGCCGCGCATCTGGAGGAGTCTCAAGTCCGCAATTCGCGAACTTCCACACTTAGCCTGCTTCCCATGCAGGCTCAGGATGTGCCTGGCAGAAAGCCAGGACTGCAGTATGAGAAGCTGGCCACCGAAATTGCGGGTATCGAACTCGACCCGGCTGATAGCGTCTGGGTAGCTGCCCGGTAGCCCTTTCATCGACGGGTTTGTTCGGAGTGGCAGTGCTTTAGCTCCGAAGAGCGCCGTCTTTTTCTTCGATTCTCTCCTCCCGATCTGTTTATTCAGTTTCGTCTGCGTCCGATCCCCGATTCGACAGGCTACGGCACTTTTCGATGAGCACTTCAACAATTCCGATTCTTCGGCATTTCTGAGGCGTTCAGCGTGTTTCGTAGGCGTAACTCGCGCAGATTCAGCAAATGGAGTTGGCTCAGCGATTGCATCTTCTCATTGCGTCTGACGTGAGCGAATGAAGATCACGACGACGTGCGAGGTTTCCATGAATTGCAAACAGAAGTTCGCAGCGGACAAACAAGATTCTTTGAGCAGCGATAGATCTGCCACTGAAATCGGCGAAAACGCTTCTGCACAGACCATTCCACTCAGATACTCGGCGGTCCTTGAAGAGATTTGGCGAACCCATGCCAAGCGAATTCTTCGCGTCACGCAACGCATCACGAACAATCGCGAGGACGCCGAGGATGCGTTGCAGGATTCATTTCTACGAGCCCATGTACACCTGCACGACTTTGAGGGCCGTTCCAGTATTGCGACTTGGCTCACGCGGATCGCTATTAATTCGGCACTCATGATACTTCGTAAGCGGACCGGTGCCGCACAGGTTTCCATCGATAATGTGGGTGCTCCCGGCAACGAGGCCTTCGCACTAATTCCTGCCGACCGGGCGCCGAGCCCCGAGGCGCAATACGCAGAAATCGAAGAGCAGGCGATTCTTGGATCAGCGATCGGGACATTGCGACCCTCAATTCGCCGTCCTCTTGAACTCCAAACCTTGGAAGAACGGCCAATCAAAGAAATAGCGGAGACCATGGGCCTTTCGGTCCTCGCCACCAAGTCGCGGATCTTTCGCGCGAAGGCGGCCTTGCGGAAATCTCAACCAAGAATTATCCGCCGCGCTGCTGCCAGGAAAGCACTTCAACTGTCGGCGGTGTAAGCCGGGGAACCGCTGTCAGGAGCACGCGCTCATGTGGAGATTTCAAAAGTCGGCAGGCGGTGAGGACGGAGCCCCCGAACGCCCTATATCCAGGCGAGATTCCAAGCGAAACGTGCAGATCTGGATCGAGCGAATTCTGCTCATCTCAGGGTTGGCTCTGGTCGGCTTTTTCGGTGCAGCCCGCATGGAAAGCTGGCTCACGTCGCGCGCGGCGCTCAAGCACTTTGCGGCAAACGAGGCAGTGGCTCAGCCGGGCACTGATAGCGATTTGGACGACCTTGCCCCGAATGTAGACAGCGGTTCTTCCGAGCAACTCGAACTACCCGACGTCGACTTCCGTCTTTGGGGCGGACACAGGTTCAGAGCCTACCGACAGAACATTGGCAAACGTGGTGAAACTCCACTGGCGGTGCTGCGGATTCCCAAGATTTCTCTTGAGGCCCCGCTCTTCGACGGCACCGACGATTTGACTTTGAATCATGCAGTGGGACGAATTGCGGGGACGTCGCGCCCCGGCGAGTCAGGAAACATCGGCATTGCGGGCCATCGGGACGGATTTTTTCGCGGACTTAAAGATGTACGCGTCGGTGATGGGATCGAGTTGAAGACACTGAAGGGAACGGACACTTACACCGTGGATCAAATCCAGATTGTTTCGCCGCGGCAGGTGGAGCTGCTGCGGCCGACATCTGTTCCTTCACTCACGCTCGTTACTTGCTACCCGTTCTACTTCTTCGGGAGCGCACCGCGACGCTACATCGTAACGGCTTCTCTGTCACCAGAGAAAAACGGCGGATCTGAGAACTTGGATCTCGGCGCGCCGGCAATTGCAAATAACTCAAAAAGGAGAAATAGATGAACCTCTTCAAAAAAGCAACCTTCATGAACAAGGGAGGCGGCGCATTCATTTTGGCGCTGGTGGCCTTCGGAACGGCCGCAGCCCAGGACTCAACGGTTACAACCATCGCACATGGACAACCCTCATTCGATACTCAGGTGAAGAATGCGGAAATCGTCTATGTGGAAGGCAACGATCTGGTGCTCAAACTGGAGAACGGCCGCGTCGAGCACCTGGTTGTTCCTGACAGCGACCGATTCACCATCGATGGGAAAGAGATCAGCGTGCATGAGCTGGTGCCCGGAACGACGCTGACTCAGACCATCACCACTACAACCACGCCACGCTATGTCAACTCGGTCCGAACGATTGAGGGGAAAGTGTGGCATGTGAATGCGCCCAAAGCCGTGATCCTGACTCTTCCCGACAATACCAATCAGGTTTACAACGTTCCCAATCACGCCAAGTTCACAATCGATGGCAAGGAGAAAACCGTTTTTGATCTGAAGAAGGGAATGAAGATCAAGGCGACCATCGTTACCGACGATGAGCATACGGTAATCGAGCAAAGCAAATTCGCTTTCGGTCAGGCGCCGTCGCAAACTCCGCGTGAAGTTGGAGTTCTATTGTTCCTTACTCCAACGCAGCCTCAGGTCACTTTGGCCAGCGCGGAACAGCCCGCAGAAATGCTTCCAGAAACGGGTAGTTCGCTCCCGCTGGTGGGATTGATGGGCACATTGGCAATCGCAATGTCGCTCGGACTGTGGGCCGTTCGACGGACCCGCACGATCTGATGTTTGCCGAACGGCCCGTCCGGCGACGATGGAGCGGGGCGGGCCTTTTTAGCTAAGGATGATCCAAGGGCTCGACGTAAGCGCTAGACATAAGCGCTAGACATAAGCGCAAGGCGACAGCAAAGGAGATGTACCATGAAAACCATACTGATTACCGGTTGCTCTTCAGGCTACGGCCTTGAATCGGCTCGCTATTTCCTCTCGAGAGACTGGAACGTCATCGCAACCATGCGGACTCCTCGCGAAGAAGCTCTGCCGCGAGCGCAGTCGATGCGTATCCTCCCGTTGGACGTGACGGATGAAAAGAGCATCGCGGCGGCCATCAAAGCGGCTGGTCCGATTGATGTGCTCGTCAACAATGCCGGTATCGGCGTCGTCGGCGCTTTCGAAGCGACGCCTCTGTCGCACATTCGCAAGGTCTTCGAGACCAATACCTTCGGCGTGATGGCGATGACCCAGGCCGTGATCCCGCAGATGCGCGAGCGGCGATCGGGCGTGATTGTCAATGTCACGTCCAGCACAACCTTGGCACCCTTCCCGTTGGCGGCAGCTTATACGGCGAGCAAGCAGGCCATCCTGGGCTTTACCGCTTCACTGGCTCACGAGCTTGGGTATTTCAACATACATGCGAAGCTGGTCGAACCCGGATACGCTCCGACGACGAGGTTCACGCAGAATACCGAGGTTCGCGTCGAAGACCTCATTCCGAGGGCCTATGCCGACTTCGCCGCTCCAATTTTCGCGGAGTTTGCGCGACCGGCTTTGACTACGAAGGAAAGCGATGTGGCCGAAGCCGTATGGCTGGCCGTGAACGACACTTCCGGGAAGCTCCATTTCCCGGCCGGAGCGGATGCGGTAGCTCTTTCACGCGACGCGCGATAAGGGTCACTATGCCCGTTCGGCAGGATCGAGCAGGACGGGCTTTTCTTTCTCCAATCTCATTCGAGATTGAAAACTGAACAAAAGGGATACTCACATGGAACCCAATCCCATACTTTTTCGCGATCTCACGTACATCTTCGTGGCTGCGGTACTCGGCGGCCTGGTGGCGTGGCGGCTTCGGCTTCCTCTGATCATCGGTTTTGTCCTTGGAGGAATCGTGATCAGCCCATTCACTCCAGGGCCGCATCTTTCCGATCTGCACACGTTCGAGTTGATGGCCGAAGTCGGTGTCGTGCTGCTCATGTTCTCGATTGGAGTCGAGTTCTCCATCCCGGACCTGATGCGCGTGAAATGGGTTGCTCTCATCGGAGGCCCCATCGGGATCCTGATCATGCTGGGTGTCGCGATCGTCGCCGGCAGGTTCTTCGGATGGAGTACCGCTGAAGGATTCGCGATCGGGGCGGCAATTTCGGTGGCAAGCACGATGGTACTGGCGCGCCTATTGAGCGATACAGGAAGACTGGCCACCACCTACGGACGCGTGATGATCGCCATCACCCTGGTGGAAGATCTCGCGGTGATCTGCATGACGGTGGTACTCCCGGTATTTGGCAACGCGCAGCGCGGAGGCTTGCTGATGGCGGCTTGGGTTCTCGGCAAGGCTGTGCTCTTGCTTGTTCCGCTGGTCTATCTCGCGATAAAAGTGATTCCTCGCTTTCTGCGGCGAGTCAAGAGAACCTGCAACTCGGAACTTCTTCTGCTGGTCGCGATTGCCATTTGCTTCGGGACGGCAGCGCTAGCACAAGCCGTCGGATTCTCCGTCGCGCTTGGAGCATTTCTCGCCGGTGTATCCATCAGCAGTTTGCCCGAGCTTCACGATGCTCACACCCAACTGGTTCCCCTACGGGATGCGTTTGTGGCGCTCTTCTTCGTTTCGCTCGGCACGCTGATTGATCCCGCGGTGCTATTGCACACGCTGCCACTCCTCGGAGTCATGCTGCTACTCATTGTCGGGGGCAAGTTTCTGGTCTGGGGCACGGTTGTGTGGCTCTTCCGTTATCCGCTCAAGACCGCAATAGTTGTGGCTGCGGGGCTGACGCAGATTGGCGAACTTTCGTTTGTGGTGATGCAGGCGGCACGGTCGGCGGGGATGGTGGATGAGAACGTTTTCAGCACAGTGATCGCCGCATCGTTGATCTCGATCCTGCTCAATGTATTTATCGTGCGCGGCGCGTTTGCATGGCTAGGAGGAAACGCTCCGGAACCGGGCTTGATTGGGACGAAAAACGCAGTGTTAGCACCAGCGATTCAGTGAGTCCAGGCCGATTGCCATTCGAGGAGATTTTCATGATGCCAATACCGATCCTTTGTTCACGGGTCGTTTTGTCGCTTTTCCCGTTGTCGTCGGCCTAGTGTTCGCAGTCGACCGACTGGGTTTGTTGCTTTTGGTGGCATGGTTAAACCATCCGCGAAAGCAAGCCCGGAGGCAAGCTCGACAGGATGTTTGTCAAGCCATTCGTCAATGATCCACGGCGCACGGAACAAAGTTACCGGTTCGAAACCGCCGTGTTTCCAATTCCGCCCTACAATGGACATAGGGCGCGATTTTGATGAAAACCAGTAGTAGCAACACACCTCTAATGGAAGGGGTTAAATCCGACGGAGGTTGTGGCTTTCGAGAAGACTTCCAGCCCGTTAGTTTGCCCGAGGCACTTTACTTCGTCTGGGGAGCCATTTGATCGCATGGAAATTTCCGGGCCAAGTTCGCTCGCAGTCCGCACCGAGAACGTCTGCCGTCATTACCAGATGGGAGAGGCGCTGGTGCGCGCGGTGGATGGAATTTCCATCGACATTCGGGCCGGGGAATTTGTGGCTTTGCTGGGCGCATCGGGTTCCGGCAAGTCGTCACTGCTTAACCTGGTTGCTGGCCTTGACCGGCCTACATCCGGGACGGTGATCGTTCACGGAAATAATCTGGCTGCGCTCTCACGCGAACAACTGGCCAAATACCGGCTGCATACAGTCGGCATGGTCTTTCAGTCCTTCAATCTGATACCGAGCATGTCTTTGTTGGAAAATGTAGAGCTCCCCATGCGCTTTGCCGAAATTGATCGCCGCGAGCGTTCCGGCCTTGCGCGCGAGTCGCTGGAGCGTGTGGGTTTGAGCGGACGGCTTTCGCATCGGCCAATGGAACTCTCTGGCGGTGAACAGCAGCGAGCTTCGCTGGCGCGCGCACTCATCAACCGGCCCAAACTTCTTCTGGCGGACGAACCGACGGGCAATCTCGACAGTCGCACCGGCACCGAGATTATGGATCTCATTCGCAGCTTTAATCGGTCGCTGAGCATGACCGTGCTGATGGTTACGCACGAACAGGTTCTCGCCGAAAAGTATGCCGGACGAATGTTGCATCTAGCGGATGGAAAGTTGATCGAAGATGTGCCGGGCCGTGCCCACAATGGCGATGTTTCTAGCCGGGCGTCTGAGTCGATGGCGTCTGAGTCGATGCAGTTGCCCTCTCCGCGCGGGGAAGCATCATGAAATTTTACGACGTTACCGACCTCGCTTTCCGCAACCTGCGCGAGTCCTTCTTCCGCAATTCGCTGACGACGATTGGCATCTCGGTCGGCGTGGCCTCGCTGGTTGCGATGCTCTCGCTCGGCATCGGCCTGCAGCAACTGGCTTCACGCCGTCTAGAAAAATCCGGCCTATTCGACACGGTGGTGGCAACTTCCAGGCGTGACCTCTGCAACTTCCGCGAACAGCGCGAAGAGGGACCGCCGCCTGCCGAGAGCCCGGCTCTGGATGAACCGGCGCGAAGAAAGATCGAGCAAATCCCCGGGGTGGTCGAGGCTTATCCCGATATTCGGTTCGTGACCGACGTACGCTTCGATGGTAAACCGCACCTGACCATGGTGGCCGGCGTCCCATTTTCCGCGAAGAACAACAATGACGCTTTTGAGGGAGTGCAGGGTAGTTTTTTCTCGTCTGAAGGCGCGCCGGAAGTCATCCTGCAAAAGTCGTTTGCCGAAGAATTGCTAGGCATAACGCCCAAGCAGGGCGCCGACAATACGAATGTCGCCGACTTGGCCAAGGCTTTGCTGGGGAAAGAGTTGACGATGCGCTACGCCGAGCGCACAACAACTCCATCTTCACCGCCGGGGCAGAGTGCCGGTGGGAGTGCCGGGCAGAGTGCGGGAGAAAGTCCCGGTGCGGCGTACTCGGTTGTCTCGCACGAGCAAACACTGAAGATTGTCGGCCTCACCGACCTCGATCCCGATAGCATGCGTGGCGCCGCCCGTGCCCGCGTCTTCCTTCCCCTCGCGCTCGTACAAAACTTACACATCATGCCGTCGAGCCTTCGTGACACTTCGGCCAGCGAAGCGCCTGGTTACACGTCGCTCAGCGTGCGCGTAGCGAACCCCAATCAGGTTCCGGCCGTCGAAGATGCCATAAAGAAGATGGGATTCGGCGCCTTTTCCCTGGTTGATGCAAGCCGCAGTATGCGGCAATTTTTTGCCGTGCTTGACGGCTTCCTTGCGATCTTCGGTAGCCTTGCCTTGGCGGTTGCTTCCATCGGCATCGTGAATACGCTGGTGATGGCCATCCTTGAGCGCCGGCGCGAAATCGGAATCATGAAGGCTATCGGCGCCAGCGACGCCGATGTGCGCGGACTTTTCTTCGCCGAAGCAGGCGCCATGGGTCTGGTTGGGGGCGCTGCTGGAGTTACATTGGGCTGGGCGATCGGACGCTTGATCAATTTCGGAACCAATATCTATCTTGAACGCCAGCATTTTCCTCCAGTACAGATCTGGTCCGTGCCGCCGTGGCTTGTTCTCGGCGCGATCGCTTTTTCCATCGCCGTCAGTCTGCTGTCGGGCCTTTACCCCGCGGCCCGAGCCGCGCGCCTCGATCCCGTGCAGGCATTGCGCTACGAGTAAACTGGTTCTATGCCCGGTTGTTTGAGATGGCTTACGCTTTTTTCTATCCCCCTTCTATTCTGCCAAGCCCACGCTCAGAGCCGCATCGATTGCAACGCGGTCGAAAGCCGCATCCTTGGTCAAGAAGTCCGCTACTGCGTAATGTTGCCGCCCGGCTACGATGCTGCGACTGCCGGCCGTTCTCCCCGGCGTTATCCGGTGCTCTATTTTCTGCATGGACTCGGCGATAACGAACAGACTTTGTTCAAAGGCGGTGGATGGGGCGTGATCGAAGACCTTCGCCAGCAAAAACAGATTTCCGATTTTCTGGTGGTTGCACCGGAAGGGAAGCGCAGCTTCTACATTAATTCCGCCGATGGCCGCGTGCGCTACAGTGATTTCTTCATTCGCGAGTTCATTCCTTACATTGAGTCGCACTACTCGATTCGCCGCGAGCGCTCTGCACGGGCCATCAGCGGTGTGTCGATGGGCGGATATGGTGCGCTTCGGTTTGCCTTTGCCTATCCTCAGTTATTCTCCTCAGTCAGCGCGCAGAGCGCCGCGCTCATCACAGACTCGCCGCGACCGGAAGAGACTATTCCCATGGGGTCGCCGCTAAATGGGCTGCTGGGAGCGGTGTTCGGCAATCCGGTTGATCTCCATCACTGGAACCAGAACAGTCCGTTTGTCCTTGCAAAGCAGAATCGCGAGCAAATTCGCACTGCGAAGTTGTCCATCTATTTCAACTGCGGCAGCCAGGATGAATTCGGATTCGATAAAGGAGCCGCCGAGCTTCACCGGCAACTCCAGGCAGAAGGCATCCAACACGAATTTCATCTCTATCCCGGCAACCACGGCGCCGAGTTCTTCCTCGCACACCTCGGCGAAACGCTGAAGTTTCACTCGCGTGCATTTGCAGCGGGGAAATAGTGCTCCCAAAGTTGTCTGCGAACCGAACCTGAGCCACAAATTGAACCCCTCGCGGGCATGCCGTGTCTAATCAATCATGGTGACTCCTCATTCGAAGTCCGGCGGCCCGGCCTCGAAACCTCAGTTGCGCGCGGTTCTGCCTCTCGTATGGGATCTTGTACGTCCGCGCCGCGGTTTGCTGGCAATTGGTTTCGTTCTCATGGCGATTAACCGGGTCGCTTCTCTAGTGCTGCCTTATTCCACCAGATACCTGATCGATTCCGTCATCATCAAGCGCAATATTCACCTGCTCAAACCGCTTGTGCTCGGAGTATTGCTGGCCACCGTCATTCAGGGCATCACTTCTTTTTCGCTCACGCAATTACTCTCCAAGGCCGCCCAACGCTTGATCTCTGAGCTTCGGCAGAAGGTGCAAGCTCATATCGGACGGTTGCCAGTCTCGTTTCATGATTCAACCAAAAGTGGAGTGTTGGTCTCGCGCATCATGACCGACGTGGAAGGCGTCCGCAACCTGATCGGTACCGGCCTTGTAGATCTTATCGGCGGACTGCTCACGGCCGGGATCGCTTTGGTGGTTCTGTTCCGAATCAGCGCATTGATGACGGTACTCGCGTTTGGCTTCCTGTTGTGTTTCGGACTCGCCTTGAAAAAAGCATTTCAGACGATCCGTCCCATCTTTCGCGAGCGTGGCAAAATCAACGCCGAAGTCACCGGCCGCCTGTCGGAGTCTCTTGGTGGCGTGCGGGTGGTAAAGGGCTATCACGCCGAGGATCGCGAGGAAAAGGTTTTCTCGCTCGGCGTGACGCGGCTTCTCGACAATGTTCTGCGCTCGCTCACTGCGACTTCCGTCATGGGACTTTCGGCAAGCGTCCTTCTCGGCGTAGTCGGGGCGGTCATCATGTTTGTCGGCACCAAGCAGATTCTGGCCGGAACATTAACGATTGGCGGCTTTTTTACCTACACCTTGTTCATGGGATTCCTCATTGCGCCCATCATGCAGATTGTCCAGGTCGGCACGCAGATCACGGAAGCGCTGGCCGGACTGGAGCGCACGCATGAAATCCTGTCGGAACCTGCGGAAGACAGCGATCCTCGGCGCACCGTCACTCTGCCGGCAATCAAGGGCAACATTGATTTTGAAGCGGTCAGCTTTAGTTACGACGGCACTCGCACCGTGCTGAAAGATGTATCCTTCCACGCTGCCCCAGGCACGGTAACAGCATTGGTTGGATCGTCGGGATCTGGCAAATCGACAACCATCGGATTGATTTCCGCGTTTTATGTTCCGACCAAGGGCAAGGTCCTGGTGGATGGCATCGACTTGAGCACGGTGCGCCTCGATTCGTACCGCACCCAGCTTGGAGTCGTGTTGCAGGAATCGTTTCTATTCGACGGTACCATCCGCGAGAACGTCGCGTTCTCCCGCCCTGACGCCAGCGACGAAGCCGTGATGCGTGCATGCCAGATCGCTCGCGTCGATGAATTTGCGGAGAGCTTCGCTGACAAGTACGACACGATTGTCGGTGAGCGCGGCGTGAAGCTATCGGGGGGCCAACGGCAGCGCATTTCAATTGCACGCGCCATTCTGGCTGAACCGCGCATTTTGATTCTGGACGAAGCTACCTCCAGCCTCGATTCCGAGTCCGAGCAGATGATCCAGCAAGGCCTCTCCTACCTGATGCAGGGCCGAACTACCTTTGTGATCGCGCACCGTTTGTCGACCATTCGTCGCGCCGATCAGATTCTTGTGGTCGAACAAGGCCAGATCGTCGAACGCGGCACTCACGAAGAACTCTATGCGCTTCGCGGACGTTACTTCGATCTGTACACGAAGCAACACGGCCTGGAGAGCAATTTGTTCCTCGCGCCGGGAGAGGGTGATACTCCGACGCTGGGAGATGATGCGGAAACACCCAAACAGAATGGGAACGAACCAACCGTTACCGAGGTAGTGCGACTCCTCCGCTAGTGCGGAACTTAGTGTCGGGCCGAACTGCTGGCGATTGGGGACGCCCTACGTTCGCCTCTGTCGCGTATGTCGACTTTGGCCCGAAGCACATTCCCGTGGTTGGCTGCCGAAGAGTACGGCGCAAACGTGGGGCCCCGGCACACAAAAATCTGGTATAGAAGATCATGACAGGGGAGACTTCCGATGATCGAAGCGGCGGTGAGATGGACGGATGCGGAGCGGTATGTGGGAGAGGCCACGTCGGGGCACGCGGTGGTGATGGATACGGCGAAGGAGAAGACGGCGAGCACTCCCATGGAGTTGGTGCTGGTAGCGCTGTGCGGGTGTACGGCGTCGGATGTGGTGGGAATTCTAAGGAAGAAGCGCGAGCCGTTCACGGGGCTGGAGGTGCGGGCAAAGGGGGAGCGGGCGGAGGGTTATCCGGCAGTGTATACGGCCATTCATTTGACTTATATTGTGCGCGGCGAAGTGAGTAAGAAGTCGATGGAAGACGCGGTGCGGCTTTCGAAAGAAAAGTACTGCTCGGTTTCGGCGATGCTGGAGAAGACGGCGACGATTACTTACACGATCGAGCACGTGGCGTGAGGACGGAGATGCCGAGGGGCGGAGCGCCGGAAGATAGGGCGCGGAAAAACGACGCGCGGGAAAATGGTGCGCGGGAGGATACGTTGCACGCGGCGGGCGCTCGTCCGCGTGCGTTGCGGGGCTACCTTTATATAGGGAGCGCGGCGCTGCTGTGGGGGATTTCGGCGACGCTGGGACGGGCGGCGTTTACGGGGCGTTTGTTGGCGGGTGGGGCGGCGCTGGGGAAAATCGATCCGCTGATCTTGTCGCAGAGCCGTGTAACTTTGTCGCTGGCGGTTTTGCTGCCGCTGTTACTGGCTCGAAGGGGAGCGTCTGCGCTGCGCGTTCCGGGGCGTGATCTGGCGGGGTTGTTACTGCTAGGAATTTTGGGAGTAGCTGCCTCGAATTACTTTTACTATGTTGCGATTCAGCGGACTAACGTGGCGACGGCGATCATTGTTCAATACACGGCTCCGGTGTGGGTGCTGTTATATACCGCGGTGCGCGGAAAGCAGCGGCCGTCTTGGCGAAGAATAGCGGCGGTGGGATTTGCGGTGGTGGGATGCACGCTGGCAGTGGGGCTGGTGGGATCGGGCGGATTTCGCATGGATGCACGCGGGGTGACGGCGGCGCTGCTGGCGGCATTTTCATTCGCTTTTTACAACGTGGGCGGGCACAGCGTGCTGGCGCGCTACGACCGATGGAAAGTGCTGCTGTGGGTGCTGGTGGGGGCAGCGGCGTTCTGGATGCTGGTGAATCCTCCCTGGAAGATTGTGGCGGCGCACTATGGGCGCGCGCAGTGGGGATTCATGGCCGTGTTTTCGCTGCTATCGGTGCTCCTGCCGTTTTCGTGTTACTTCGCGGGGTTGCAGTATCTGGAACCGACGCGCGCGATTGTGGCGAGTTGCCTGGAGCCGGTGTTCAGCATCGTGATTGCGGCGCTGGCTTTGGGAGAATTGTTGGGAACAATGCAGGGCGTGGGCATTGCTCTGGTGCTGGTGGCGATTGTGCTGATTCAGTTGCCGGAGCGGGCGCGGGACGAGGAGTTAGTGGTGGAGATGATGGAGTAAATCGTCGGCGGTCGTCTGTCGCTGGTCGTTCGGAGAGTCATAGTTGCTAATGACTAACGAACGACGACTGAAGAGTAGTGACGAACGACCGCCGACAAAAGACGCCTTACTCCAGACTGCGGCCTTTGGTTTCGGGTAACTGCGTGGCCATCGCACTCGCGAGTAAGAACGCCGCGGCGCAAAGATAGAAGGCCCAAGTTAGTCCTTTCAGGTCGCCGACGCGGCCGATTACAAAGGGAGCGACGCTGCTCATGGCGCGTGCGCCGGTGTAAGTGAATCCTAAGGCGCGGGCTCGCAGGCTGGTGGGGTAGATTTCGCTGGCGATCACGCTGCATCCGGAGAACCATCCGGTGGCGAAGAATGCGACGATGGCTCCGAGGACTAACATGGCGGCTGGAGAACGGGCGACGGCGTAGAGGGGGATGAGGAACGCGGCGGCGAGAAGATAGAGGATGAAAGAGCGGCGGCGGCCGAGGCGGTCGGCAACCCATCCGAAGCTGAGATATCCGGGAAACATACCGAATAGGTTGAGGACGACGAGCAGGGAAGTGGTGTCCAGCACGCTGAAGCCGCGGCCACCCCGCGCGATAGGCAGTGAGAGATAGGCGGGAATCCACTGAAATAATCCCCACCAGCCGAATAACCCGAAAAGGTTCAGGAAGAGCAGGGCGGCAGTGCTTTTGAGATAGGGCGGGCGGAAGATGCAGAAGAAGGAGTTACCGGACGGGGCGTTTGATTGCGGCGAATCGTTTAACCGCAGAGTTTGCTGAGATCGCGGGTGGGGCGGCCTTCCCTCAGCGGCTAAAGCCTCGTCGGTGGCGGCTGATGGCGGCACGGCTGAAGCCGTGCCCTTCCCCAAACATATATTTGAAACAAGCTCTGGGGCGGGTAAGGACGAGCTTTTTCCCGAACTTCTCAGCGCGCTCTGCTTACTCCGTGGTTCACGATTCGTATCTCTTTCGTGTTCGAGCCACATTTCCGATTCGGGGACTTTGTTTTGAATCCAAAGTGTGACTAGGGCGGGCAGGATGCCGATGAAGAACACCATGCGCCAGTTGGCATAGCGCAGCACGATTCCCGCGACCAGCGCGGCAAGCGCGAAGCCGATGGCCCAGGAGCTTTGCACGATGGAGAGGGCTTTGGCGCGGAGATCGTCGGGCCAGGTTTCGGCGACTAGGGTTGCTCCGGTGTTCCATTCGCCGCCCATGCCGAGGCCGAGAATGAAGCGGAAGATGGCGAGCATGAGGATGGATGTGGAGAGGCCGGAAGCGAACGAGCAGAGTGAGTAAGTCAGGATGCTGAGAAGGAGAGCGCGCTTACGTCCGATGCGGTCGGCGAGGAAGCCGAAGAGGATGCCGCCGATGCCGGAGGCGAGCAGCATCAAAGTGGAGAGCAGGCCGGCGGTGGACTTGGTCATGCCAAGATCGCGCATGACGTGGGTAAGGACGAGCGCGTAGAGCATGGCGTCGAAGGAATCGAGCATCCATCCGAGCGAGGCCGCGAGCAGCGTGCGGCGCTGGCCGGGAGTAGCTTGGCGGATGAGTTGGATGGGGCCGATGGGCATGCGGATGAGGATTGTAGCAGGGATACAGTGCGGGTCTGGCCAGGTCAGCGGTAGGCTTCCGAGCGGTGTCTAACGGAATGAATGACCAGGGTGTCCGGCAGTTCCTCGGTGAAGCGGATGCGGTAATCGCCAACGCGGAGGCGCAACTCGCTGGAGTCGCCTTGCAGCTTCTTGATGTCGCCTTGGCCCGTCTCCGCAAAACGGTGGAGAGTGGTGAGGATGCGCATGGCGGTGTCGCGATCAATCTGGCGAATATCGGCTCGCGCCGGGGCGGTAAAGATAATCTTCCTCACTCCGGTTCCAATCAGCGCTTGGCGTCTTCGGCGGAGGAGCCCAATTCGGCGACGATATCTTCGTGAGGGATGCCCTCACCGGGATGCTGCGCCATCCAAGTCTTTGAGGCGGCGACGGCCTTACGCTCCAGGTCGCTCTCCGGTTCGTCGTCAATGGGGGCGTTGGCGATGGCGCGGGAGACGGGATCGAGCATGGATTCCAACAGACCGACCACAGCGGACAGCTGGCTGGGGGCCATGCGGTCTATCAGTTCGTGCGCTTTTTCCTTGGTTTGATCGTAAGGCATTGCAAACCCTCAGTTACTACACCACGCCTGCCATGATTTTATCCGCCGTTGGCTAGCATGGGCAAGTGACGGAGGAGCGAAGGCGTTATGTGTCGCCGGCACCCCGTCGGCGACCTTGCTATGGCAAGCCCCGCGGTCGCTTTCGACGTGCCAAGATCGCGCATGACGTGGGTGAGGACGAGCGCGTAGAGCATGGCGTCGAAGGAATCGAGCATCCATCCGAGCGAGGCCGCGAGCAGCGTGCGTCGCTGACCGGGCGTGGCTTGTCCCGAAAACAAAGCAGGCCTGATCGAGATCCAATCAACGTCCAGACTTTGGCGTTGTCATCCACGTCATAGAAAAAACCGAGTTCACGCCATCCTTCGCGTGTTTTCGTGTTGACCTTGTCGCTCGGCATGAGTTTGTACAATTCCTGTAATTTAACAAGAACGATTTCCCGTCGGCTCCAGCCGCAGATGCCTCCGCGCATTCTGCCATCCCGCGCAATCGGCTCCTTTAGCGCCCCGAGGGCCGGAAACTTGACCTCATCGCTCCGCCGCTCCCCGAAACAATTGCTCAATCGTCTGCATCAGCATGAAGAGGCGGGTGGGATGATCGGGAAGGGCGATGAATCCGTAACTCAGGTAGAAGTTGCGGGCCTTCTCATCTTTTGCATCTACAACAACGGCCAGCGAGGCGATGTTTCTGCTGTGGAGCAGAGCCTTTTCGAGCGCTCCCATGAGCAGAATTTCTCCAAGCCCGGCTCCTTTGAATTGTTTGCTACGCGCCAGTCTTCCCAGGAGAGTTGCCGGCAACTTATCGTAGTGTGGCAGGCGCAAGCGGTTCACGGCTTCATCGGGCAATTTGCCGGGTTCGATTGTGTATTGAGAAAGTGTGTAGTAGCCGGCGATGGTTTTGCCGTCGGGTGTTAGAACAAAGACAGCGGCTACTCGCTTCTGTACATCCTGATTTGCTTTTTCCTTTAGGTAGATATTCAGCGCTTCGTGCTCGCAAGAAAAAGCTCCCCGGTTATGGACTCGCTTATCGAGCGGCTCAAATCTGAACTGTTTTTCTTGGTCTGCCAACTAGGCGATCTCACGCTTATATCGCTTGGCGGCGGCGATCGCCTTCTGGTTCGGCGCGGGCGGATTCAGGAGCGCTTCCACGAAAACCCGTCTGGAATTTTCTGTAAGAGTCAGGGTCTCGTGTTCACGGATTGTGTTAAGAGCAGCTTCCTTCGCTGCCATTCGTAAGAAATCCGAGGCCGAGGTGCCACGCAGACTGGCGGCTTCTTCGATAATCTTTTTTTCTTCGCGAGTGACTCGCGCATCGAGTCGTTCGTTGCGTGTTGCGGATACGGCCGCCATGGCTCCTCTGCAGTCAGTGTACGGCAAACTGCCACACATGGTCAACATAAGAGTGGTATCATCAATACAATCAATTAGTTACCTTCACCGGGTCGGATCTTCCCAGCAGCAACACTTGCTTCTGCGCCTCCGCACGTCGCGTCCGATTTGCCCATTCACTGCTTCAACAGAGGAGGCTTGATCTGAATGCAGATTCCTCGCTCGCCTTCGGCTGCGCCTGCGGGCGGCTCGGAATGACAATGGGGAGGGTTCAGTTTACGAGGAAGAGTTCAAGCTGCGACCCCGGTGTCCCTCTGCGGTTGTAACGGCGGAGAATAAATGTGGTGCCGGGAATAATCAGAAAGGCACGTCCCCGCTGACTGGCGATCTTAAACACTGTAAGATCGGCTTTTCGCATGAGCATTCGTTTTCGCATCAAAGTTCCTGTTCGTATGAAAATTCCTGGACGATTCAATCCTGCGGCTCGGTACTATTCGCCGCTTATTGCGGCGGTGAGTCAGGCGCACGGGTGGGGGCTTGGCGGCATGATGCACCAGATGGCTGCGGGGATGCTGCCTGCGCTCTTCTTGCTGTCGTCGAGCCGCGAGGAGGTCTACAACATCCTCTGGGCGCTGGTTTTTGGATTTGCCACGCTCAACATCCTGAGCCTGGGGGCGCGCCGCTTCGAGCAGAAAAGAGGGCTGAACTTTGGAGAACTGCTGGCGGTGCTGGTGGTGGTTGTGTCGATCGTCCTGCTGGCATGGGAGATGCTCTACGTTTTTGGCATTTTGCCGATTCGGTTTACGCCGAGCGCCAGCTAATTGCGGTATGATTCGCGTGTGGCCAAACGCGACTCGAATTTCGATGTGACCTGCCCCTGTTGCGGCGCGGTGCTGAAGATCGACGTCGCCACCCAGGGTGTGATCTCGCACGTTGCTCTCGTTAAACCCAAGATGTTTCAGGATATGGAAGAGGCTGCACGCGCCATGAAGGAACAGGATGGACGGCGCGATTCGATTTTCCAGCAGTCGGTGGAAGCGCAGAAGCATGCGTCGGAGCTGCTGGAAAAGAAATTCCAGGAAGCGGTGAAGAAAGCCAAAGAGACGCCCGATACGGGGAAGCCGATACGCGACTTTGATCTGGATTAGTTCTCAGTTCCCAGTTCTCAGTTCTCAGTTTCTAGTACAAACTTCGCTGGTGTTCTCACGGCATACGGGATGGGTTTTTGCTGAGAGCTGAGAACTGGCAACTGACTGACAACGGCATGAGACCGCTTCTGCTTGGGCATCGCGGGGCGCGCGCTTCGCGGCACATTCCGGAAAATACGCTGGAATCGTTCGAACTTTGCCTCGATCACGGATGCGATGGGTTTGAGTTTGACGTCCGGCGATCTCTGGACGGCGCGGCGCTTATTTGTCACGATGCGATTTTTGGTGGTGCTGAGATTGAGGGCACGGCGGCTGAGGACCTTGCGCTGCCTGCGCTCGAAGATGTGTTGCGGCGATTCGCGGGACGGGCATTTCTCGATATCGAACTGAAGGCTGTGGGAGTGGAAGCGGCGCTGATTGCTTTGCTGCGCAAGTATCCGCCTTTGCGTGGGTATGTTGTTTCATCGTTCCTGCCGGAAGTTCTGACTGCATGTCATTCTTTGGAGGGCGGCATTCCTCTGGGATTTCTTTGCGATCGGCGGAATGCTCTCGCGCGCTGGCGGGAATTGCCGGTGGAGTGGGCGATTCCGCATGTTGACTTGGTGGATCGGGAGCTGGTCGAGGGAGTGCACGCCGCAAGAAAGAGGATCATGGTGTGGACGGTGAATGGCGTGGCGGAGATTCGGCGGTTGGCGGAGTGGGGAGTGGACGCGATTATTTCGGATGAGACGGAACGGCTGGTGGATTCGGTTCGGTGAGGGGCGAGCGGAGCAGATTAAGAAGTTCCTCATTTTTCTACGGTTCGGCGGTCATTTCCGGCAAATCTGCCGAAAAGTGACAATTCTTTACGCATACGTCTCCTTATCGATGCGTCTAAGGTATTGAGGGTATTGGTTTGTGCGGTTCCGCTCGGCCATTGTGGCGTAGGCCATTGAATTGCCTATTGACAGATGGGGTAGACTCGTATGCCTAAGCGTAATCCAATGAAAGGGCAGCGCCACATGCCCCACCCATCAATTCGTCGTTCGCCTTGCGACAGCACCTCCAAGGAAGAATCGCAATTAGCGAAATATCGCGCCAAGTCGGCAGCCATGGTTCACAAAGACTGCGGCGATGCGGAGGAAATTGGTAAACAGGGATTGGCCACGTTCCAAGCGCTTTCACGAGTTCGTGAGCGGGCCAATGCGACCGCGCTCAAGAAAGATGAATGAGCATTCTTTCCGATGCATTCAAGAAAATTGGGATTGGGAAAATCAGAATTGAAGCGGGCGGTGTTTACCGTCTCCGCGATGATCTCATAAAACTTCCAGACAGCGACCTTGCCGGTAACCGCACCAAACACGAATTCCGAACCGTCGTCGTCCTTTCCAACCAGCAGACCTGCGATTCACTCTCTTCGCCAGTTGTCGTTGTTGCACCGCTGTCGCATCAAACTGAACCTCGCCCAGCTACCGATTTGATTGTCGGGAAAACTACAGAGAACAAGCTGGCACACGATAGCAGGTTCATGTTCGGATATATACAGCCCGTCTTGAAGTCTGACCTCGAAAAGCAAATCGGCAGAATCAGCGAGGACGATTGGCAAGACGTAATGGCCAAGATCGTCTGGAATTTCGATCGCTAGTTTCGTTCGGAACTCAGGTTGACGCTGTTGCTACGCGCTGCCATTGCCGATGGAATGCCGCTCATTTACTCTGACTAGTCATGGCCACAACTGGAGAGCGTTTTGAGCGGGCGGTTCGGATCATGGAGCGGCTGCGCGCTCCGGGTGGATGCCCATGGGACCGCGAGCAGACCTTCGATTCAATCAAACCCTACACGCTGGAAGAAGCGTACGAGGTGCTGGAGGCGATCGACAATCGTGACTGGCCCGAGCTGACTTGCGAGCTGGGCGATCTGTTGCTGCAGGTACTCTTCTATTCGGAGATGGCGCGCGAGGCGGGGCATTTCGCCATCGACGACGTGCTCGACAGACTTTCAGACAAGCTGGTGGGGCGGCATCCGCATGTGTTTGGCGATGTGAAGGCCGACACTCCGGCGGAAGTTTTGCGCAACTGGGAAATGCTGAAAGCCGAAGAGAAGAAAGCGGCGGCGGAGAAGAAACGGGATGAAACAAACGCGCGGAATGCGACGGTCGCCGCGAACGCGGACGCCACGCGAGTCGATGCTGTTGCGGAGCCAACGGCTGGCGAGCAACCGGAAACGCCGCTTTCGGTGCTGGCTGGCGTGTCGTCGAAGGTTCCGGCTTTGCTTGAGGCGCACAAACTGAGCGAGCGTGCTGCACGGGTTGGATTTGACTGGCCGGAGATGGAAGGGTTGTTCGACAAGCTGGCCGAAGAAACCGCCGAACTTCGCGAAGAGCTGAAAGCCGTGCCTGTCAAGGATTCTCCGGGGAAGGGCGTGGCTGGGTCGGGGAAACCTGAGATATCGGCAGAGGCGCGGGAGCGGCTGGAAGACGAAGTCGGCGACCTTTTCTTTGTGCTGGTAAATATCGCGCGCTTTCTGGCGCTGGATTCGGAATCCGCGTTGCGCAAGACTAATCGTAAATTCAAGCGGCGCTTTCAATGGATGGAAGGGCAGCTGCACGCGAGCGGACGCACTCCGCAGCAGGCGAGCATGAGCGAACTGGAAGAGCTGTGGCAACAGGCGAAGCGGGAGGAAAAGCTGGCGTGACCGCAAAGACGTCTTCGACCGCGAGCGGAGCGCTGGTCATTCGTAAATGCGAATCGCTGGAGGAGATGCAGGCTGCGTTTGCTTTGCAAAGAGAAGTCTGGAAATTTAGCGATGCGGAACTTGTTCCCGTTCGAATGTTTGTGCTGGCCAACAAAATTGGCGGGCACGTGGTGGGGGCGTTCGACGGCGATCAGTTGGTGAGTTTTACGCTTGCGCTGCCGGGAATTCGCAATGGCCATTCTTATCTGCATTCGCAGATGCTGGCGGTGCGGCAGGAGTATCGCAACAGTGGCCTGGGGCGGCGGATGAAGCTGTATCAGCGAGAAGACGGTTTGGCGCGCGGGTTCGAGCTGATGGAGTGGACGTTCGATCCGCTCGAGATCAAGAACGCGTATTTGAATATCGAAAAGCTGGGCGCGATTGCGCGGCGGTACAACGTCAATCAGTATGGGATTACGTCGTCTCCTTTGCAGGGCGGGCTTCCGAGCGACCGGCTGGTGGCGGAGTGGTGGATGAAGTCGCGTCGCGTCGAAAAAGTGCTGGCGGGCGGACGGCAGGATTTTGCGGCGCGCGCGCAGATTGATGTGCCCGCCGAGATCTATGAGTGGAAGGCTGCGACTGCTACGCGCGACCGGGCGCTGGCTGTGCAGGAGAAGAATCGCGAGCTGTTTGGGAAGGCGTTTGGCGAGGGGCTGGCGGTGCTGGGATATGAGCGTGGCGAGCGGGGGAACGGGCGATTTCTGCTTGGGGAGTGGGACGAGGCGTGGAGATATTAGGGAGCGCGGTTCGGGTATTAACTCGACAAACAGCGGAAACCACTGGGTACACAGAGGTGCACAAGGGAAACCCGAAAACCAATCATGAAGATTGAATCCATCACGCTGCGCGAATTGCATATGCCGCTCGTGCATTTTTTTGAGACGAGCTTTGGGCGCATTTACAGCAGGACGATTTTGCTGGTCAGCGTCGATGTCGATGGGGTGCGCGGGTGGGGCGAGTGCGTTGCTGGGGAGGATCCTTTTTATAGCCCGGAGTGGATTGAAACTGCCTGGCCGACGATCAGGCATTATCTTGCGCCTGCGCTGCTTAAAGGCGAGGTCGCTTCGGGCCGCGAGTGCGCGGCGCTGTTTGCCAAAGTGCGCGGACATCGCATGGCGAAGGCTGGCCTGGAAAACGCAGTGTGGGATGCGGAGGCTCGGTTGAAGCAGCAGCCTCTGTGGAAGCTGCTTGGCGGTTCGCGGCGCGAGATTGCGTGCGGGGTTTCGATCGGTATTCAGGATTCTCCGGAGCAACTGCTGGACAAGATTGAGACCGAGTTGGCTGCGGGGTATCGGCGGATCAAGATCAAGGTCAAGCCGGGATGGGATTTGAACATCTTAGAAAAAGTGCGCTCGCGCTGGGCCGACATTCTACTTAGCGTGGATGCTAATTCCGCATACACGCTCGACGAAACCGAGCATTTGCGTAAATTCGATGCGTTCAAGCTGCTGATGATTGAACAGCCGCTGTGGGACGACGAAATCTATCTGCATGCGCGCTTGCAGAAGTTGCTGGAGACCTCGATCTGCCTGGATGAATCGATTCACCACGCGCGCGACGCGAATTTTGCGATTGAAGTGGGAGCGTGCCGGATCGTCAATATTAAGGTTGGCCGGGTTGGGGGTTTCAGCGAGGCGAAGAAAGTTCACGACGTGGCGCAGAGCCATAACATTCCGGTGTGGTGCGGAGGGATGCTGGAATCGGGGGTGGGGCGCGCGCAGAACATTGCGCTTTCTACGCTGGAAGGATTCAGGCTGCCGGGAGATGTGTCGGCGTCGAAGCGCTATTGGAAGCAGGACATCATTGAGCCGGAAGTGGAAGTGCGCGCGGATGGCATGATTCCCATCCGCGACACGGTGGGGACGGGGTATCGGGTGCTTGAGGATCTGGTCGAGAAGTTCACGGTGCGAAAGGAAACGTTTCGGGCTGAGTAGAAGCGTTCCAAGGGATGCTTCATTCTTGCGGCGAATTTGCGGGTCAGGAAAACGAAAAGCGTTAACCACAGAGTACACGGAGGAGCGCAGAGGAATTCGGTAGTGGGCTAATGCAAAGCCCACTACCCGAACCCGAGCTAAATCGAGACTGTCATTCCTTCTGTAGGTGCTTGCGCGCTTCGGTTAGGGCTTTCTTCTCTACCGCATCCAGTTTCGGATACTCCAGATTCATCGCCTTCAGCTCATCGACTAGCACCTGGGACACAACCAGGCGCGTGAACCATTTGTTGTCCGCGGGAATGACATACCAGGGCGCGTACTCGGTCGCGGTGGCGCGGATTGCATCTTCATACGCTTCCTGATAGGCGTCCCAAAAGCCGCGCTCTTTTATGTCGGCGGCGGAGAACTTCCAGTTCTTGTCGGGAGTTTCCAGGCGCTCCAGAAAGCGGCGCTTCTGCTCTTTCTTTGAGAGATGCAGGAAGAATTTGACGACCGCGATTCCGTTGCGGGTGAGGTAGCGCTCGAAGGCGCTGATGTCTTCGTAGCGCTCGTTCCAGATTTCTTTAGTTACTAGTTTTTTGGGGAGTCGCTCATTGACCAGAACCTCGGGATGGACGCGGACAACCAGCACTTCCTCGTAATACGAGCGGTTGAAGATTCCGATGCGGCCACGGGCAGGCGCTTGCTGGCTGGTGCGCCACAGGTAGCCGTGGCTGAGTTCCTCGGCCGTGGGCACTTTGAAGGAGGTCACGTTCACACCTTGCGGATTCACTCCCGACATCACGTGCTTGATGGTGCCATCTTTTCCGGCAGCGTCCATGGCCTGGAAGATGACAAGCAAACCCCATAAGTTCTGCGCGGCCAGGACGTCTTGCAGGTGGCTGAGTTCCTGAACGCCGTTGGCGAGCAGATCCTTGGCTTCTTTTTTGAACTCCGAATCGAGGCCGTGGGTATCGGCGGGATCGTAATCCTTCAGGCGGAAATGTTTGCCGTTCTCCACGCGATATTTCTTGAGCATCTTTTCAATCTTCATATAGGGATTCTCTCTCTGGGGGATGAAAAAGGGAACTGGTGGGGGAGAGTTCGGGTGCTGCGTGCTAAAAGCGTGAACCACAGAGTGCACAGAGGGGCACGGAGGAACCCGGGCTGATGGGTGTGCGCCATACATGGCGGGTGTGGTCGCCCGCCAGAAAAGCCGGCGTGGTCATCGACGCTACCAAGCGGCAGCCACGTGAAAGCAAAGGCATTTCCCGGATTGGTAACCGAAGTAATACGCCATTGGTGACTCTCCCTTCCGTGCATGTTTTTCCGTGCTAGACTCGGCACAAATAGCCATTGCAATGTTTTGCATCCTGTTCGGAACGGTGGCGATGTCATCCTTCGCCAAACAACGCGAAGGGGCGGGAGCCATCCGCTTCAGAATTTCACTATTAACGAACTCAAATTTCCGAGGAGTACCGAAATGACTCGAAGCAGGACCCAGAGAGCTGTGCTGATTTCCGGCTGGCTTGTAGCCGCGATGTTGTTGACCGTGGCTGCACAGGCTGCCGCGCCATCCGAATCTTCATCCGCCGGCAGACCGGCGTCAGCTTTTGACCCAGCTAACGAAGTGACCGTCACGGGCACGGTCGAGCGATTCGAGGCGCATTCCGAGGGAGGACTGCTCGGGCTTCATTTATTGATTTCGGCTTCGGGGAACACGGTCGATGCCCATCTGGGACGGTACTTCTCGAAAGAAAACCAGGAAGCGCTGCAAGCGGGAGAGCCGGTTCAAATCGTCGGCGTGAACGAGAACGCGCACGGCAGGACTGTGCTGCTGGCCCGGCAGGTGATCTTTGGCGGGCGAGTGGTCACGGTGCGTAATGAGCGAGGATTCATCGTCCATCCGCATAAGCAACAAGGCACGACGCGCGACAGCAAACCCGTCGTCAACGGAGGCGCGCAATGACATTCCGCCGCTCAGCAGTTTCGATCTCCACAGTTTCGAGCTTCACTCTTTCGATCTTCACTCTTTCGAGCTTCACTCTTTCGATCCTGGCCGCGTCACTCATGCTTGCGTTCGTGGGATGCGGAGGCAGCAAAAGCTCAACGACTACGCCGCCGCCCACAATCACGGTTGCGTTCCCGGGAACCGGACAGCAATATGCGCCGCCAACTTCGCTGGCGACGAGTGCTACAGCGCAGATCGCGGCGACCGTTACGAACGATAGCCAGAATCTCGGTGTGACGTGGTCCTGTACCCCAGCCTCGACGTGCGGAAGTTTTAACGCCACGACGACGGCGAGCGGCGCAGCTACGACCTATACAGCTCCTGCGAGCGTGCCATCGGGCAATACGGTGACCATCACGGCGACGTCGGTCGCGAGTAGCAGCGCGTTCGCGCACGCCACGATTACCATCACCAGTACCCCGGTGATCACGGTTACATTCCCGACGAGCGGACAATACGTGCCGCCGACTTCACTGGCGGTGAGCGCAACGGCGCAGATCGCGGCAATTGTTACGAACGACAGCCAGAATCTTGGTGTGACGTGGTCGTGCACCCCGGCGTCGGCTTGTGGAAGTTTCAGTGCCACATCGACGGCAAGCGGCGCGCCGACAACCTATACGGCGCCTGCGACGGTGCCATCGGGCAATACTGTGACCATCACGGCAACGTCGGTTGCCAGCAGTAGTGCTTTCGCGTCAACCGCGATTACCATCACCAGTACCCCGACGATTACGGTAGCGTTCCCGGCGAGCGGACAGCAATATGCGCCGCCAACTTCAATGGCGACCAGTGGTACGGCGCAAATCGCGGCCATCGTTTCCAACGATAGCCAGAATCTCGGTGTTACCTGGTCTTGCACTCCGGTCTCGGTTTGCGGAAGCTTCAATCCGTCGTCGACGGCGAGCGGCGCGCCTACAACCTATACCGCTCCCGCGACCGCGCCGTCGGGCGGCTCTGTGACGATTACCGCAACCTCGGTTGCCAGCAGCAGTGCGTTCGCCTCGGCCACGATTACCATTGGCATCGTTGTCACATTCACTAGTGGGTTTGCGCCTCCGTCTTCCATGAACGTCGGTGCAACGGCGCACATTGCTGCCACTGTCACGAACGACTCCAGCAATGAGGGTGTGGATTGGTCGTGCACTCCGGTCGCGGCATGCGGGACCTTCAATCCGTCGCACACGAATACGAATGTTGACACGGCCTACACTGCTCCAGCAACCGTGCCAAGCGGAGGCACCGTGACTGTGACGGCCACATCGACGGCTGACCCAACCAAAAGCGTGACGAGCAGCCCTATCACCATCACGCAACCGATCACGACGCTCGTCGACGGGACTTATGTGTTCCAGGTGGCGGGCGAGGATAATAACTCGCTAGCCTCGTTTTATGTGGCGGGAGCGTTTACCGTTGTGAGCGGCGCGATTACGGGCGGTGAGCAGGACTTCATCGATTCCTTTAACCTCAGCTACGGGAACGACCCAATTGCGACAGACAGCACGATCACGAAGACCACGGACGGCAACCTGCAACTCGTGCTCGACACACAAGACAGCAGTCTCGGTGTGAACGGACTGGAGACACTGAACGTTGCGCTGGTCACGACCTCAAGCGGTCTGGTGACGTGGTTTGATAGTTTCGCTTCTGGCACGGGAACCCTCACCGCGCAAACGTCGGCGGCGCAGACTGCACCGTTGAATGGCTATGCTTTCCTCGCCTCCGGCCTCGACTCAAATGGGGACACGAACGCGATTGGCGGCGTGGTGAACGTAAATGCCTCGGGAGCGATTTCGAGCAGTGTTTTTGACAACAACGACGGCGGCGGCATCCTGCAAAATCAGACCTTCGATCCCACTTTGAGCAGTGTGACCGCACCCGTTTCGTACGGACGGGTTGTGTTTACGCTCGTTCCCACTGGAAATTCCGATGGGGAAATAGATCTGGTGGGTTATATCGTGAACGCGAGCGTGGTTGAACTTGTCGAAACGAGTGATCCCTTCAGCGGGACCATGGGAGGGACCGCGCTGGCGCAAGTTTCGGGAACTTTCAGCAACAGCAGCCTTTCGGGAACCAGCTACGTAGTCGGCGCACAGGGTGGGGATGTCAACGGCGATCTGGACTTTGCCGGATCCCTCAGTTTCAATGGGAACAACTCCGTGACGGGTACGGCGTCATTCAACGACACTGCCAATACGGCATCGTTGAGCGCAGTCTCGGGAGGCACTTATGCTGTCGATGCCACTGGGCGCGTCACCGTTACCGGATTGACAGGTAGCGGCCTCAACAACCCTAACATTTCAGGCGCTCCGCGTTCGAACGGTCCGCAAGGTTCGATTCCCACCGCGACTTTGCAGTTCTACATCGACGGCAACGGAAACGCACTGATGGCTACGATGGATCCGAACGATACAACCTCAGGGCCTGCATTCCGGCAAGCCTCTGGGGCGACGTTTGCGGGTAGTTATGCCCTCGGCGCGGTTGGGCTGGGTGCGAATGGCTTGTGGAGCGCAGTGGGGCCAGCGAACATCAGCAGCGGAGCGGTGGGTACGGGCAGCTTCACCGATTTCGACTACTTCAATGATGCCGGAACAGATGCCGTTCCAACGGCGGACGTGGCGTTGACCGGTACGGCTGCGGCCAGCGGCGGGACGCTGACCGGGCTGGACGCCGACACCCCGGCGGATTCCGACCCATTTGATTTTTATGTGATCGACAACTTCCGAGCGTTTGGTATTGAGACAGATCTGACTCAGCTTGGCTTGCTGTATTTTCAACAGGCGCCGAGTTTGCAGCAAAGCAAGCGCTCGGTGAAGAGTCACAAGTAAATCAACGGGCGCCCCGACTATGCGCCGGCGCTCGCCGGCAGGGAGGGCGCCCGTTTTTCATGTGTGGAGAGATAGGGTCTGTCTAGGCCCGACCCAGAAAGAACCTCTAACCTGCAAAAATTTGCGGGAGATGATCTTGCCCGTGGACTGCTTTTCTCTGTATCGCCGTAACAAAAGAACCAATTCACGGCAGTACCTGGTTTCGGATTGAAAATGACAATTTGCGTGGGTTCTGAAACAATCAGATTTCCCTATGAATAGAACCCATCGCTCGCTCCTGAACCGCGCTGATCGCTTCCTTTCCAACCGTCTCCAGCGTTCGCTTTTCACAAGAATTCAACGCGCGCTCCTCGCTGTAGCAGTGCTGAGCGGCATCGTCCTGGCGGTATCTGGAGTGGTGGTTGGCCAGACGGTGAAAACTCGCCCCGCGAGTGCCGAGAAACCTGCCGCCACGAGTGCGAGCAAGACTACACTGCCTTCGGAAGACACGGTGAACGCGTTTTTGTTCCAGATGTTTGGTTACGACGCGGGGATGAGCTGGAAGGTAGTGGATATACGCCCGTCGGAAATCGAAGGACTGGCTGCGGTCGACGTGAATGTTACCGGTCCGCAAGGGACGAGCCCGAGCAAGCTCCTGGTGAGCTCGGATGGCAAGCACATGATCAGTGGCGAGATTCTTCCGTTCGGGGCGAAGCCGTTTGACGAGGCGCGCGCGAAACTCGAAAAAGGGGTGAATGGGCCGGCGAAAGGGCCGGCGAAGGCGCCGGTGGTGATTGTGGAGTTCAGCGACATGCAGTGTCCGCACTGCCAGAAAGCCGCACCGGGCATTGAACAGCTGGTGGCGCAGGAACCGGAAGCGCGGTTTGTTTTCCAGAGTTTTCCGCTGCCGGCGCATGACTGGGCGGCGAAAGCGGCCAACTATGTCGATTGTGTTGGGCGTGCTTCGAATGACGCGGTGTGGAAGTTTATTCAGAAGACGTTCGACGATCAGGCGAACATCACCGCATCGAACGTGGACGAGAAGCTGAAGGGGATCGCCACGGCCTCGGGTGCGAATGCGGATGAGATCGCAGCGTGCGCTGCCAAGCCGGAAACGAAGACGCGCATTGAGGCTTCGCTCGCGCTCGGGAAAGCGGTGGGAGTGAATGGAACTCCGATGCTCTTTATTAACGGGCGCATGGTGAGCGGAGGCGCGCCGGTGGATGTTCTGAAGAAGATGGTCGATTTCAACTTCAGCCAGGAAAAAGAGGGCGCGGATAAGGGCGACAAGTAGGGCAGGGTATATATCCGATTGAGTTTCAGCAAAAAAAGTATAACCACGGGGTACACAGAGGTGCACGAAGAACCCCTTGAGACTTAAATCGGGAATTTCTTATCGGCTGAGCCAGATTGGCGGCGGGTCGGCTTGAGCGGAGTCGAGCACGATGTGGGGCGTCATCAGGATGAGGAGTTCGTCATCTTCTTCCTGATGGGAATGCTGCGACACCATGACACCGAAGCCCGGGATTTGCGCGAAGGTGGGCAAGCCGTTAAGGCTTCGCTGATCGGATATTGAGACTAGGCCGGCGACGACCGCCGGTTCGTCATTCTTGAGAAGAATCCCGCCAGTAAACTCCCTATTGGTAATAACCGGCACGCTGTTGACGGTGGCGGTTCCCAATGCGCGGAACTGCAGACTTATTTCCAAGCCGACATCCGAATTGCGGTGGATGGTTGGTTTAGCTTTAAGCGTAAGCCCGATATCCTCATAATTCACTGTCGGATACGGAGTGTAGGACTGACTTGCCGCGGCGGCGGGAATGCCGGGGATGCTGGAAGCGGACGAATAACTGGAACCGAGGACGGGGTAGCGGGAACCGATCTTCAAGGTCGCGTCTTTTCCCTGGGATGCGCGCAAGGTGACGTGCTGTAGGTTAGTCACAGAACTCTCATTCAAAGACAGCACAGCCGAAAGCTGATCGAGGCTGAGGCCAAAGAGTGTGAGTCCGCCGCCGAAGGTGGCCAGCGGCTGGCTGAAGATGGAGTTTGACTGACTTTGCAATTGCGCGATGATTGCGGCAATGCTGGACTGATTCACACCTCCGGAGATCAGGCTCTGTAGGGTTTGGCTGCCCAGACTGGCCAGAGCGGCTGCGGAAATGTTGTAGAGATTGAATTGATTGGGAACGTGCAGGCCAATGTTTTTGGCGTAGCTATGGCTGATTTCGAGCACCTGGACGTCGAGAAGGACCTCTGGCTGTGAGGAGTTGATCTGGCTCATGAAACGAGTTGCAGCCTCGAGAGCATTCAACGGTCCGCGCACGGTAATTGTGCTGGCGGCCGCATTCATACTGACGAATTTGAACTCAAACAGAGACCGCAGGGAATTAACGACTTCATTCAAATCGGTGCTTGACGTGACGCCCGGTATGTAGAAAGAGCGCATGCCCATGTGATCGAAAACGCGGTGGTTTTCGGCGTTATCGAGGGCAGCAAAAAGAACGGTTGGCTCAAGCGGCATGACGAAGCACTTGGCGACTTCGCAGGCGGCGGCGATTGCCGTGGGGAAATCAACCTGGTCGAGATCGAGCCGAACGTGGCGGTCGACGAAACTGTCGTCGAAGAGGGTCGTCAAGCCATAACTGGAGGCGACAGCGGTGATGAGGCCGCGCGAATCGCCGCGGTAGTGGACGTCATGCAAGCCAAGCGCCGCAGCCACGGGATTGGTGGCAAGAGAATCGGACTTGGCCACCACTTGCGCTGGACCCGCGTGGACCTGGGGGGCGCCGAGGGCCGCCTGAAGACGCTGCTGCGCGAATTCGTTTTGGGGATCGAGATCGAGAGCCGCCTGGAACTCTGTCACGGCGTTGGTGGTGTGGCCGCCCAGTAGGTCGGTGTTTCCGCGATCCAGATGAACGCCAGCGAGATGTTCGCGGGTCATTTCGCGCGCGGCAACGTATTCCAGGTTTATCGGCGACAGGCGTGCCGCTTCTTCGAAAGCGTGAAATGCCTGGTCGAAATCCTGCGACTTCTCAAGCTTTAGGCCCTGCTGAAAGGCATGTTTCGCCGATTTTTGGTCTTTGCGCGAAGGCGGCGCTGCCGATAACACGACTGTTCCGGTTGGAGCGGCCGGAGCGGGGCAGGCTGAAGTAGCATCCGCGGTGGGGCAAGAAGGCTGGGCAGGCGGGGACACGGCATCGGCGGCCATACACACGCCGACCAAAAGCAAAAGGATTCCAGCCCGCAACCAATGCATATTGTCTCTTAATAGAATGCCCGATTTACGGCGTCTTGCAAGGGAAAACCTTAAGCCGGGAACTACCGGCGTAATGGCGGTATTTTTGCTTCGCCTTGCAAGTTGGTGAATTCCGGTCAATCGAAGAGAACCAAAGCCTTGTAACCACGGGATGCACGGAGGAACCTCGAGCCCGGTTGCAGTTCGTCTTCTAATTCGCGAGGCCAACTTACGCTCAGCGTAAAACGGGCAATTGGTCGATCAACTGAGCCAGACAATTTCAAACTCCGACTCCGAGTGCTTCAGCGCAGCATCAGGCGCTCGATTTTCTGGGCGCGGCCGGTTTGGTCGTCGCATTCGACTACAACGGCGCAGAGGCGAACGTCGCCGGTTGCGGCCTCGAACCGGGCGGGCATCCCGCTGAGAAAGCGCTCGATCACCAACTCTTTTTTGACTCCAATCACGCTGTCATAGGGGCCGGTCATGCCGACGTCGGTGATGTAAGCGGTTCCTTTGGTTAGGATGGTTTCATCGGCGGTGGGAATGTGAGTGTGCGTGCCGACAACAGCTGTGACTCGGCCATCGACGTACCAGCCGAAGGCAATTTTTTCGGAGGTGGCTTCAGCATGTAGGTCGACGAAGATAACCTTCGCCTTGATTTTTTCGAGCAAGCTGTCGGCATAGCGGTAGGGATCGTCGCTTGATCCCATAAACACGCGGCCCTGTAGATTGATGACGGCATAGGCGACGCCGTTTTTCTTGCCCTCGTAGACGCCCCACCCCGGCAGGTTGGCGGGGTAATTTGCCGGGCGCAGCAAACGGCGCGCGGGGCTGTGAGGATTGCCGTCAGCCATCTGGAAATAGTCGATGATTTCGCGTTTGTCCCAAATGTGATTGCCAGTCGTCATGACGTCGATGCCGAGATCGAACAGCTCTTCGGCGAGAGCCGGCGTGATGCCAAAGCCTGCGGCGGCGTTTTCGCAGTTGGCGATGACGAGATCGGGTGAATGCTGTTTGCGCAGCTCCGGCAGGCGATCTTTAACGATAGTCCGGCCGGGACGCCCAAAAATGTCACCGATAAAAAAAATTTTCATGGTCGTCAGTTGCCGGTCGCCAGTACCCAGTTGCCGGTTTCCAGTACAGATTGCGCACGGCACCGAATTTCGATGGTATCACGATGAAACCGGCAGGCTGCTTTGCCGCGGCGTGTGCCACGCACACGGATTCAACTTGACTCATCGTCAATAAAAATCTGCTCGATAGTCATCTTAAAAAGGCGCGCCAGCCGGAACGCCAGCGGCAAGCTGGGATCATACTTTCCGGTTTCAATGGCATTGACGCTCTGCCGCGAAACTTCCAGCTTTTGCGCCAAGTCGGCCTGCGACCAATTTTTCTCGGCGCGGAGTACACGAAGACGGTTCTTCATTTGTACCTCCGCCGCACCAGAACTTGGGCCAGCGAGAACGACATCCACCAGACCAGGAACACGTAGAACATCGGAATGGTGGAGACCGTGCCGTAGTTCTCTAGAAATCCCCAGAACGTGGCGAGGGCCAGCGCCGTTCCAGTTCCCCATAAACTGCTTTCAACCAGAATGGAGCGTTCGAATTCATCTTTCAGTTCGGCGAGGTATAAGCCAACGATCACGAGCACGGCCAGAATGGGCAGAGCGGGCAACGAGGCCAGCAGATACATGCTCGCGCCTCGTGGGTGATGGTGCTTAAACGTCCAAGTCGCGCCGAATGTGGCAACGATGTAGGCGGTCATGGCGAACCATAGCCGACCAACATAGCGGCGCTCTTCGGGGGTTTTCGGCATGCAGAACATAGGACAGTCTCCTTGTCTTAATGACAAGCTAACATTACATCATGCAGCCAGGTATGTCAAGTGCTATTGTCATTATGTCAAGCAAGCTGTTCGTTAGAGGATTCTTGTTTTCGCAGGAAGCGCCCTATCTGGCAATAAGTTGTGCGGTCTTGAGGAAATCGTAATTTCCCGAACAATTCAACTTCAATCCCTCGACCCGCCGTGTGTGCACGAGGACGTTGTCGTAGTACCACAGGTTCACGTAGGGAAGTTCGTGGCCCAAAATTTCCTGCACCTGATAGTAAAGTTGCTTGCGGGCGTTCTGGTCGGTCTCGCGGCGAGCCTGGTCGATGAGAGCATCGACGCGTGAATTGGAATAGTAGCCGCGATTGCGTCCGGCGGGAGGGAAGTTGCGCGAGTGAAATGCGGTGTCGAAGATGTCGGGATCTTCGCTGCCGCTCCAGCGCAGCGAGTAGACCTGAAAAGCTCCACTGCTAACGTCGGCGAGAAACGTGGCGAACTCAAACGTGCGAATCTCAAGCACGATGCCGACCGCTCGCAACTGCTGCTGCAACACGGCGGCGAGCAAACGTGTGCTCTCCTCGGTTGAAGTCTTCATCGTCAAGTGAAAGCGCACGCCGTTGGTGGCGGGATAGCCGGCCGCGTCTAGAATTTGCCGAGCCTTCTCCGGGTTGTAAGGGAAGTCTGGCACGTTGGGGTCGTAGGCCCAACTCTGAACGGGGAGCACGCTGGTAGCGGGCTGGGCAAAGCCTCGCCAGATGTACTGGATCAGCGGCTGGCGATCGATGGCACATGCAATCGCCTGGCGCACACGGAAATCCTTGAGAACCGGATCGCGCATGTTGAACGACAGGTAGGAGACGATGGTGCCGGGCGCGCGTTCCACCTGTAGGTTCGGATTCATTTCCAGCGCAACGACCATATCCGACGTAAGCGCGTTGAGCGCAATATCGGCGCTGCCCTTGCGCAGTTCGAGGGCGCGAGTGGTCGTGTCGGGCACGACGGCGAAACGGACGCCTGCGAGTTTCGGCTTTGTTCCCCAGTAATTATCGTTACGCTCGAGAACGACTTCCTTATCCTGCTCGGCTTGCACAAATTTGAAGGGACCGGAGCCGATTGGCCGTTGGGTTATTTCATTGAGCGAACCGTAGGGGACGATGCCGATTGCACCCTCGGAAAGATTCCAGAGCAGGCCCGCATAGGGTTCTTTCAGATGGAAGACGACGGTAAAGTCGTTGGGCACGTCGACGCGATCCACGTAGCGATAGGCGGTCGCCTTAGGGCTGCGAACTCTTCCTTGCAGCAGGGAATCCATGGTCCACTTCACATCGCGCGCGGTGAGAGGACGACCGTCGTGGAAGGTGACGCCATGGTGCAGATGAAAAATGTAGGTGAGAGCGTCGGGGACTTCCCATGTTTCGGCGAGTCCGGGCTGCACGTTGAAGTGTTCGTCGCGCGTGAGCAGCGCGTCGAACATGAGGTCGTCGATGCGTTCGGATTGGGCATCAACGCCCACGCGCGGATCGAGATTGGTGGGGCTGCTCTCGATGATCATGGTCAGCGTGTTGGGATCGGCGGGCTGGGAGCAGGAGAGAGTGGCCGCCAGCACGCACGCGGCAATTACGTAAAGCATTGCCGCACCAAAGCGCATTGTCCGTTCCGGCGAAGCGAGGGATCTCGCCTGAGTCAAGCCCCGGCTTTGCGCCGACAAAAAGCTGGAACCACGGAGTGCAGGGGGGTACACGGAGGGAGCCGGAACATAGTCTGGGGGAGGGAAGCTGTCCTCACGCATAGGAGATCTTTCCGAGAATCGCGGCACGCTTGGCTCCAGTGGCTGCGGGGATATTCGAGGGGCGGCGATGCCAGGTTTCATGCGCGAGCACTGCAAAGGCGACAGCTTCCTTCGCTGAGGCGGGAATGCCGAAATCATCGGAGAAGCGCAGATCGATTTGGAGTGGTTGCAACTCAGCGCGCAGCATGGCGATAAGCGTGCGATTCTTTGCGCCTCCGCCGGATACGATCAGGTCGCGATAGCGTTTGTGCCCGGGACTATTCTGCTTAGGTGTGGCGCGGACACTCTTGTCCGCGAGAACGAAGCGCTGAATGGCATCGGCGATTGATCGCGCGGTGAGCGCAGTTGCCATCGCTACGATGTCTGGCTTGCTTGCTCCACGGCAGAGTCCTAGAAATCGAGTGACATAGTCGCGGCCAAATTCCTCGCGACCGGCGGTGCGCGGAGGGCGCTGGCGAAAGAACGGGGCTGCCATCAGCTTCTTTATGACATCAGCGCGCGCGGTACCCGAGGCGGCGATCTTGCCATCGCGGTCATAGCTCTTTCCGAAGAGCTGCTGCATGACGGCGTCAATGACCATGTTGCCGGGGCCCGTATCGAAAGCGATGAGTTGGTTTGGGGTGGCGCCAGCGGGAATTGCGGTGAGATTGGCAATGCCTCCAATGTTTTGGGCGATGCGGCCCACGCGCGGGTCGCGATAGAGAAAATAATCGAGGAACGGCACGAGCGGCGCACCTTTGCCTCCGACGGCCATGTCGGCGGGACGGAAGTCGGAAACGACGGGCACGCCAAGGCGGGCGGCAATGACGGCTGCTTCTCCTGTTTGCCAGGTCACCGCGATCTTTTTGCCGAAGAACGTTGCGGGCGTTCCCTGATGGTAGAGGGTCTGGCCGTGGCAGCCGACCAGGTCTAGCTTGATACGATGCTTGCGCGCGGTTTTGGCTACGGCGTCGGCGTAGAGTTCGCCCAGCAGAAAATTCAACCGGGCCAAGTCGGCCACGCTGGCCAGTTCGGCGTTCATGGTTTCCAGAATCACGCGGCGGACGCGAGCGGGAAAGGGGAACTCTGCGTGAGCCAGAAGAGATTTTGCTGTCAGCGGTTCCGCGGACAAGAGTGTCCGCGCCACACGGTTCCGGAGGTGGGGGTGGACGGGTGGGACGCCCGTTCCCACACCTGCCACATTTGTATCTTCAAATCGCACGAGAGCGACGTTGATGCCATCCGCGGAGGTGCCGCTCATGACGCCGGCTACGATCATGCGCCGCGCTCCTGGTTGCCCGGCAGGGCAGGGTTCTGCATGGCATCGTTCGGCGCGGCGCGGTCGAGCGTGTCCAGCCGAACTTGCTCGCCGAATTCCCAGAGCTGGCGGGTCAGCTTCTCTACGCGCGCTGCGGTTGGAGGCGGTGCGTGCCGAGCGGGCAGATGTTTCTTCTTGAATGCGAGCACGCGCCGCGCCGAATCCTGCACGCGCTTCGCGAACGCGCGGTTGCGCTCGGCTTCTCGAGTGAGCGCTTCATGGGCGCGAAGAATGAAATCTTCCCGGTGACAGATCAAGCACAGATCACCGCCGGCGCGAATGTGGCCAATTGCCGCCTGCTCGATCGGCGCGGCGGCGAGCACTCCGCCCATTTCCAGATCGTCGGAGACGATGAGGCCGCGGTAGCCGATCTTTTTGCGCAGGATGTCGGTGATCCATTTCTTCGAAAGAGAAGCGGGCGTTTTGTCTTTCGTGATCGCGGGAAATGCCGCGTGCGAGACCATCACCATTGGCAGCTCGCGGCGCATGATTCTGTAGGGAACGATGTCCTGCTCCCAGAGCTTCTTGAACGACTTCTTAACACTTGGCAATTCATGATGGGTGTCGAGATTGGCTTCACCCAGTCCGGGGAAATGCTTGCCGCAGCTGAGGACTTTGGCATCGCCGAGTCCGTGCAGAAATTCGCGGGCGTAAGCAACAACTTCTTTCGGAATGGCCGATACCGCCCTTGATCCCATGACTGTTTTGGAGGCTTCAAATGCCAGATCGAGCACGGGAGCGAAATCGACATTGAAGCCTAGCGCGCGGCAGTTTTCGCCGATGAGGCGTCCGTGCTTGCGGAAGAGCTTGCGATCGCCGGTGGCGAAAACGTCGCCAGCGGACGGAGTGGACCCGAGCAGGTTGCGGAGACGGTCGACCTGTCCGCCTTCGAGATCGACGCAGGTGAAGAGCGGCGCGGTCACGCACTTCTGGCACTCGCGCAGCAGGCGGTGCGTCTGATCGGCGGCAGTGATGTTGCGGGCAAACAGGATCACGCCGGCGGGCTGGATTTTCGTGAGCAGGGAAGCGACGTGCGGCGACATCTCGGTCGCGTCGAAGCCGATGATTAGGAGTTGGCCGATGTTGGATTCTAAGTCGCGCATCGTGTTTCTGACTTAAGCGGCAGTGTTCCACCGATTTCGCGTTGTCTTGGCAATCGGAACAGTCCCGCTATCGCTCATCGTCGTCCTGCAGGGCGAGCGTCCAGATACGTTTGAGCGGAAGCTCTGCTTTGATCTCGGCATCAAGCTTTTCGTAGTTGTCGAAGAGCGCTTCGAAGAGCTCGCTTTGAGTCCAAAGCCGCACTCGAAAAAACGTGGGGGCCAGTTCGCGTTGGACATTCTTTTTGAAACCACCCCACGAGACAAAGAGCCCTTCTTGCGCGCCGAACTTTGTCATAGCCCCGAGCAATCTGTCCACCGACGGCCGATCGATCGGACCGCTCTCGGATTTCACTTCTACGCAGAGACGAGGAGTCCCGAACCCTAGAGGACCTAAACCGGCTAAAATGTCTACGCCTCCATCCGCGCCCTCCGGGCTTATGTATGTGGTATACCCCTGAGCGCGGAGGATGGCATCCACCAGCCGTGTCAGGCTATGACCGGAGAACTTTGCCCGAATCAGGCTAGCGATTTGGTCATGTGCAGTGTCCTCAATTTCGGCGGGGTCGGTTACTGTATCCGCAGCGACGTCGTCCGGCACGGACGTCGCTTTTGTAATGGCCTGAGTCGTTTCCGGCTGCCATCCGCTCTTCCACATTGACGCAATGCGGTCAGGCGCATTGTTTCTTGTGATGCGGCATATCGTCATGAACGCGCCGAATGAGTGGAGAAGGTCCTGACCGAAGTTGGTCCTCGGAATAGCGTCACCAATCCACTTCACGTCACGGTAGTGATAGAAGGGGTCGGGGCCGTGACTCTCGAACTCATAGTCTCCCGTAATTTCGGCTATATAAATTGCCGGTTGCATCTTAGACGGCATCACGATCAAGTCACCTCTTTGCATACCATGGGCAAAAGGCCAGAGCTGACTCACGATATTGTGTATCGCTTTCGGTTTAAGATCCGGGTAAAGACGGGTCATTTCCTTGAAGAGTTCCAGTTTCTCCTTCATCTTTCCCAGATCTGCTGAAAGCCCATCCCAAGTAATGTAGACTCTGTTTTCTTGGAGAAATTTCTGTTCAAACTCCCCGTGTTTTCCCGCGCGTACTAACCAGACCGTCATGCCAATTCACTCCTCGCTGTAACGCTTTTGCTCGGCGTACTCTGCGTCTCGGCGGTTAGATTTCCTTCTTCAGCTCCGCCAGCAAGTTTAGCGCCTCTAGTGGGGTGAGGCGGTTCAAATCTACTTCGCGTAACTTTTCCAGCACTGGCTGCGACAGCGGAGTGAAGATGGTCAACTGCGTGGGGCGCTCGATTCTTTCTTCTGGTGTCGATCCCGGCGTCAGGTGCTCAGTCAGCCGACGCTCCGAGGACTCATGCTCGGCCAGCACTTCGCGTGCGCGCACTACTACTTCGTTCGGCAGGCCGGCCAGCTTGGCGACTTCAATCCCGTAGCTGCGATCGGCGGCTCCGGGTTCCACTTTGCGCAGGAAGACCACGCTGCCTCCTGCTTCCTTTACCGAGACGTGGTAGTTCTTCACGCCGCTCAGTTGGTCGGCCAGTTCAGTCAGCTCGAAGTAATGAGTCGCGAAAAGAGTTTTTGCGTGCACACGCGCGTGCAGATATTCAATTGCCGCCCAGGCTATGGCGAGGCCGTCGTAGGTTGACGTGCCTCGGCCCACTTCATCGAGAAGAATGAGCGAGCGCGGAGTCGCCGTGTGCAGAATGGCCGCGGTCTCGGTCATCTCAACCATAAAAGTGGAGCGGCCACGGGCCAGATTGTCGCTTGCGCCGATGCGGGTGAACACGCGGTCGACGATGCTGAGCCGCGCCGAACGCGCTGGCACGAACGATCCCATCTGCGCCATGATCACGATCAGCGCAGTCTGGCGCAGATAAGTGCTTTTGCCTCCCATGTTCGGACCGGTGAGCACGATGATGTTGTGCGTCTTCGCATTCAGAAACAAATTGTTAGGGACGAAGCGGTCGTTTATTCCTGAGGCGATTCCTGAGGCGCCGACGGCGAGTTCCTGCTGTTCGATGACGGGATGACGCCCGTCGATTATTTCGAGATCGGCGGAGTCGTGCGCCGACTGGGATACCTGTCCACTCTCGCCTGCCTGCTCGGACTGCTCGAATTTCGGGCGGCAATAATCTCTCAGCGCAGCAATATGCGCGAGGCAGGCGAGCACATCGACTTCGGCTAATGCGAGCGCGGTTTGGCGGATGCGCTTGGCCTCGGCGGCAATGGCCGTGCGCATCTCCGCGAAGAGGCGGCGTTCGATCTCGACAATCTTCTCCTGGGCGTCAAGAATCTTGGATTCGTATTCCTTTAGTTCGGGAGTGGTGAAGCGTTCGGCATTCACCAGCGTTTGCTTGCGCTCATAGTCAGTGGGCGCGTGGTGCAGGTTGGCTTTTGAAATCTCTATGTAGTAGCCGAAGATGGAATTGAACTTTACCTTGAGCGATCCGATGCCGGTGCGCTCGCGCTCGCGCTGCTCGACCTGCGTCAGATATTGCTTCGAGTTGCGGCTCAGATCGCGGAGTTCGTCGAGATCGCGATCGACTCCCGGTGCGATTACGCCGCCATCGGCGAGTGTGAGAGGCGGTTCGGCGACGACGGTCTGCTCAATCTTTTCGCGCAAGTCGGCAAGTTCGTCGAGTCTGGCGTGAAGTTCGGCGAGTCGCGCAGCTGAAAATCCGGCGAGCGCTTTGCGTACTTGCGGGATGCGCGCAAGAGATGCGGCCAGCGCCAGAATATCCCGTGGATTCGCCGTTTCGAGTGTGACGCGGCTCAGCAGGCGCTCAAGATCAAGGATGCCATCGAGCGTGCGCCGCAATTCTTCGCGGCCAACGATTTGCTTTGCGTGCGCTTCGACTGCATCTAGACGTGCCTCGATCTCGGTCGTTTCGAGCGATGGGCGCAGCATCCAAGCGCGGAGCAGGCGTTTTCCCATGGGTGTGACGGTGGCGTCGAGACAGCGAAAGAGGGTGACTCCGGCGTCGTTGCCGGCGAAAAGAGGCTCGATCAGCTCCAGGTTGCGGACGGTAGTGGCGTCGAGCACCAGGCAATTTTGGCGCTCATAGAAGCCGACGCGATCGATGTGATTGAGCGTGCCACGCTGAGTGGATCGAATGTAATAAAGGATGGCGCCAGCCGCCGAAGCAGCTGCGGTTTTTCCAGCCAGACCGAAGCCTTCAAGCGAAAGAACTCCGAAGTGATTTTCGAGCAGAGGTAGCGCGTGATCGGGAGCGAAGATCCAGTCGTCGAGCGGAGTTTCGGCAGGGCCGGATTCGGGACGAACGATGCCACCTGTTACTGCGCTCCTTTTTCTTTCGAAGAGTGGCGCGGAAGATCCATACAAAATTTCTTTTGGCCGCAACTGTTCAAGTTCTTCTTGAATGCGCCTTGCGGCTGTCTCACCGGCAAATTCGGTGGCTCGGAACTCTCCAGTGGAAAGATCGAGCGCGGCAAAGCCGGTGTGGTCGCCGACGGTCGCGACCGCCGCGAGGAAGTTGTTCTCCTCGGCGTTGAGCGAAGAATCGGCGGCGGTGCCGGGCGTGACCACGCGAGTGACTTCGCGGCGCACCAGCTTCTTTGCAAAACGCGGATCCTCGACCTGCTCGCAGACGGCCACTTTGAAGCCGCGGCGAATGAGCTTGGAGATGTAGCCTTCGGCGGCGTGGTATGGGACACCGCACATTGGGATGTCGACGCCCTTTTCCTTGTTGCGCGAAGTGAGCGTGATTTGCAATTCGCGAGCGGCCAGCACCGCGTCATCGAAGAAGAGTTCATAGAAATCACCGAGGCGGAAGAAAAGCAGAGCGGTGGGGTGTTCCTTCTTGATGGCGGCGTATTGCCGCATGAGCGGTGTGGAGGGATCGGACATAGGGAATTGGTAACTTTGTAATTTGTAATTGGGTAATTTGCAACCGAGCCAGTGAATCATTGAGTCATTGAAGCAGTGAATCATTGAGTCATTGGAGCGCCGAGCTCGGCCAATGAAGCTCAATGTTGGATTGCCACAATGATTCAATGCATCAATGACTTAATGATTCAATGGCTCCATTTGACTCTCATCGCTCGTTTTGTTCTTCTTAGTCCATGGAACTTCGAAAAGATCCGATCACCCGCTCGTGGGTTATCATCGGCGACGAACTGGCCGAGACGCCACCGCCACCGCAAGTTTGTCCGTTCTGCGGCCCCGCCGCCGATTCCGCGCAAATAGTCGCCACTATGCCCGGTTTGAATGGGAATCCCTGGTCGGCACGTTCGGTTGTACATCCGCAGCCGCTGTATCACATTGAGGGCGAAGCCGGACGACGCGGCGAAGGTTTATACGATCGAATGATGGCGGTGGGCGCGCATGAAGTGCTGGTCGAAAACCCAAGTCACGACGGCCACATGTGGAATGTACCGGATGCGGAAGTCGAGCAGTTTCTTCGGCTGGCCGCGTCGCGCATTCAGGACCTGAAGCGGGACAGCCGGTTGAAGTATGTCAGTATCTTCAAGAATCATGGCGAACGCGCGGGACAGGAATTTCACCATCCCACTTCGCAGCTGACGGCGACTACGTTTGTGCCGCGGCGTGTGCTCTACGAACTGCGCGCCGGGCGCGACTATTTTGAGAGCAAGGAGCGATGCGTGTTTTGCGACATCCTGTCGCAGGAAGAGCGGCAGAATGTGCGCATTCTCGAAATGCGCGGAGACTACGCGGCGCTCTGCCCTTACGCGCCGCGCGTTCCTTATGAAACCTGGATTATGCCGCGCACGCATGACGCGGCTTTCGAGCGCACGGCGACCTCGCGGGCTGGGAACATGACGGATTTGGCGATCTTGCTGAAGCACACGCTACAGCGCATCCGCACCGTCTCGGAAGCGTTTCACCTGGTGCTTCACACTTCACCGAACAGCCAGCATCCTTCGGGAACGCTGGGATACTGGGAGACGCTCGACGACGACTATCACTGGCACATTGAGATTTTGCCGATTCTGGAAGCGAAAGGGCGCTCGTACTCCTTTAAGGAGACGTACTATTCCGCTATCACTTCGGAGACGGCGGTGAAGCGCCTGCGCGAGGCGAAGATATAGAAGGGCGGAGGTGGGTGCGGGAGAGCCGCATCCACGACGTCTTCGTGCCACGACCTTGGAAACTTGCCGTATGACTGTCCGACGGATCAAAACGTATGCCAGTTCCCAGGGTTACGCATACCAGTATTATTTTGCCGGGAAACGGCCGGCGATGGCCGATGCGGATACCACCGAGTACATCTTCGACGTCACTTCCGATCGTGAGGTGACCTACCCCGTGAGCATTTTCTTTCCGCGAGCAGCAGCGCTCGCGTGGGCGGAGTCGCACGGGAGGCTACTGAGCGATTCAGAACAGTATGCCGGCGTCAAACTGCGCTTGTTCCGAGCCTTCGACGAGGTTACGGACCTGAAAGCGTCGGGACCGCTTTGGGTGGATGCGGATTTTCTTGAAGAAGCGCTGGCCGGGCTGGGAGTGGAATAGCTCTGTGTGATGTAAATCACATGTTGCTGTGACAACGCCCGTTTCGCCCGGCGCGCCACGCCCGGCAAACTATAATTGCCACGGCAGGGGTGGGGCGGTATTCTCCGGCCGGCCAAGTACCTCAATAATATGACGCTGATCTGGCTTCGAGTTGCGCTTATCTTTTATGGCGTGGGATTGCTTTATGCACTGGTGGCGCTGACTCGCACATCGGAAATCCTGGGCAAACTCGCCTTGCATGCCGCCTACCTCGGCATGGTGTTCCACTTTGTGTCTTTGGCCGAGGCGGTGATGCAAAGCGGACAGTTCGCTTCCGCCTCGATCCATAATTCAGAATCGCTGCTGGGCTTTCTGATCATGGTTGTTTTCATGATCGCCTACATCGTTTACAAAACCACGACGCCAGGTATTGTGGTTTTCCCCCTGGTTTTCCTGCTCACATTTGTTGCCGCGACCGGCCAGCAGCCGCTGGTATTTACTTCGCTGGTGGTGCGCCGTGGCTGGTTGGTCCTGCACATACTGATGATCTTCACCGGCTATGCTGCGCTGTTCCTGAGCTTCGGCGCCAGCATTCTTTACCTGATGCAGGAGCGCGCCCTCAAATCGAAAAACTCGAGTGGGATGTTTTTGCGTTTGCCGGCGCTGCAGGTGATTGACGATATCGGATACCGTTCGCTGATGCTCGGCTTCCCATTCATGACGCTGGGCCTGATCGCGGGATCGGTGGTGGCGGAGTCGGTGTATGGCAAGGTTGACTTTTTCGATCCCAAGATTTTGCTTTCAGTGCTGATGTGGGCAGTCTACCTTCTCATGGTGTATACGCGTCTGAACGCGGGATGGCGGGGACGAAGGGCGGCGCTGCTGGCCAGTGTGGCGTTTGTGGCGGCGATTGTCGCCTGGCTGGCGAACTACTTTAGTGGCATGCACAGGTTTATCGCCTCATGAAATTTCAGCTCATTGGCGTGAACCACAAAACCGCTCCGGTAGAGGTGCGGGAGCGTCTGGCGGTGCCCGAATCGCGTATGGCGGAAGCCTGTAAGAAGTTCTCGGAACATCCCGCGGTGGCGGAGGGCATGATTGTTTCGACCTGCAACCGGGTGGAATTTATTGCCAATATGAAGAATGGCACGGGCGATCTGCGCGACTTTTTGCGCGATTATTTTGAGGTTGATCCCGTCCAGTACGCGAGCCACCTTTACGAATTTCGCGAAGATGAGGCCGTGCGGCACATCTTTCGCGTGGCTTCGAGCCTCGACTCGATGGTGGTGGGCGAGCCGCAAATTCTTGGCCAGGTGAAGGAAGCCTATGCGACGGCTCGGGCCGTAGGCGCGGTGCGAGCTCAGCTGGATCAGTTGCTCACGCGTGCTTTCGCCGTGGCCAAGCGGGTGCGCAATGAGACGGCAGTCGGTTCATCTTCGGTTTCGATTGCGTCGGTGGCCGTCGAACTAGCGGAGAGAATCTTCGGCAACCTGAATGGAAAATGCGTATACCTGGTGGGCGCGGGGAAAATGAGCGAACTGGCGGCGCGGCATCTGCTGGCGCATGGAGCGGCGTCAATTTTCGTCGCCAACCGGACTTACGACCGCGCGATCCGGCTTGCGCAGAAGTTTGATGGACAGGCGGTCGAGTTCAGCCGGTTGTACGAGACTTGCGATCGAGCCGATATCGTCATCACTTCGACGGGTGCGCCGCACTTCATTTTCAAGCCCGAACACGCCCAGCAGTTCCTTGCTCGCAGACGCAATCGTCCAATGTTCTTTATCGATATCGCGGTGCCTCGCGACGTCGATCCGGAGATGAATAAGCTGGATGGCATCTTCGTGTACGATATCGACGATCTGCAGCAGGCGGTGAGTTCGCACGTTGCCGATCGTAAGAAGGAAGCGGAGAAGGCTGAGGCGATCGTCAACGGCGAAGTGGAGAAGTTCCATGCGCGCCTGCTCACATTGGATGTTGTGCCGACTATTGTCAGCTTGCAGGATCACCTGGAGACGATTCGCACCGCCGAGATCGACCGCGTGCGAGGACGGCTGGGTTCCATGACGGCCGAGCAGGAGATGGCGGTGGAAGCTCTGACGCGCGGCATCGTGAACAAAATCATGCACACACCTATCAGCACGCTGAAGACGGCGGCCCGCGATCCCGAATCGACGACTGTAGTCGAGTTGGTGCGCCGGCTCTTTAACCTACAGGATCAAGAGCTTCACGAACCTAATCGTCGCGAAAACGATGCTCGGGCAAAAGACAATCGTGAACAAGAAGCGGCGAGTCGCGCCGGTTCTCGCCCAGGAGGACAAAACTGATGGCCCGCCTGCGCATTGGTTCTCGTGGATCGCAACTGGCTCTTTGGCAGGCCCACCATATTTCCGATCTTCTGCGTGGTCAGGGGCACACCGTCGAACTGGAGATTATCAAGACGACGGGGGACAAGATCACCGATGTGGCTCTGGCCAAAGTCGGCACCAAGGGCATGTTCACGAAGGAGATTGAGGAAGCGTTGATCGAGAATCGCGTGGACCTGGCAGTGCACAGTCTGAAGGACCTGCCGACCGAATTGGCTGCGGATTTCGAGATTGCCGCGATTACCACGCGTGAGAACCCGCGGGACGTTTTTTGTTCGGTGAAATTCGCTGGCATTGAGGCGTTGCCGCAGCGGGCGAACGTGGGCACGAGCAGCCTGCGTCGGCAGGCGCAGCTCATGGCGATTCGGCCCGATTTGCAGATTCACCCTTTGCGAGGGAATGTCGATACGCGACTGCGCAAGTTGGAGGCAGGGGAATACGACGCGATCATTCTGGCAGCTGCGGGATTGAACCGGCTCGGCAAGACGCAACTTGTGCGGCAGGTGATCCCGGCTGAGATCATGACGCCTGCTGCGGGGCAAGGGGCGTTGGGGATTGAAATTCGGCGGGGCGATACGGCCACGCGCCAATTGCTGGCATTCCTAGACGATGCGGCGGCGCGCGCGACGACCACATGCGAGCGAGCCCTGCTCAATAAACTCGGCGGCGGGTGCCAGGTTCCAATTGGCGCTTTTGCGGAGATGAAGGGCGGCAAACTCCACTTGAACGCGCTGGTTGCGCATCCCGATGGCACGAAAGTTTTGCGCGAAGTGCGCGACGGCGAAGATCCTGTGCGCCTCGGCGAAGAGGTTGGCGATACGCTTCTGGGGCGTGGTGGCGATGCTATTCTCGAAGAGGTATATGGGGAAGGATTTGCTCTGCCGCAACAACCATAGGACAGGTTCAGGTATTAGGTCGAAGGTCTCAGGAAAACCGGATGCTCTGCGAGGGCCTGGGCGCCAACGGACGTGCGGTGCATCTGGAATGTTACCAAATACTCTGAGTGCCGAGGTAACACCCCTCACGAGGGGCGATGTCGCTTTTCCTGAGACCTGAGACCACCTTCTTCACTTATGCGCAAACCTAATGAAAACCATCCTCTCACTGGAACCCGCATTCTTGTTGGGCGAGCCCGGCATCAGGCCGGAAGCCTTTCATCCAGCCTGCGGGGGCTGGGTGCCAGTGTCATCGAGATTCCTTTCATTGAGATCCGCAAGCCGAAATCCTTTGTTCCCATGGATGAGGCTTTGAAGAGTTTCACGACATATGATTGGCTGATTCTTACCAGCGCCAACGGCGTGGAAGCGATGTGGGAGCGGATGCGGAGGCTACGCATCCCGCGCCGGAAATTGAGTCGTTTGAAAATCGCGGCGATTGGACCGGCAACGAAACGGGCGATTGTAAAACACGGTCTGAAAGTAAAGATGATGCCCGAGGAATACGTAGCGGAGTCGGTGGTGGAGGGTCTCCGCGATCAGGTGAAGGGCAAACGCGTTTTGCTGGTGCGGGCGAAGGTGGCGCGCGATGTGATTCCAGATTCGCTACGGGCTGCGGGCGCACAAGTGGATGTTGTGGAAGCCTACGAGACGGTCGTGCCCTTGAAGTCGCGAGACCGCTTGCGGACGCTGATGAAAGACAAGAATCGCAAGCCGCATGTAGTGACGTTCACCAGTTCGTCGACGGTCCGAAACTTTGCCGAACTTCTCGGCTCCACGAAGAGCGCGGGTTTGAAGGATGTTCAATTCGCGTCAATTGGTCCGGTTACGTCGGCAACGTTGCGCGAGCTGAAGCTGCCTGTCGCAATCGAAGCCCGCGAATTCACCATGGGAGGATTGATTCGGGCGATTGTAGTTGCCCGCTACGCCGAGCCGTCAGATTAGATCCGCCGGACACTACAGTTCCGCAGGGCGTGGCTAGGTGGATGAGACACCCATCTTTGGATCGATCGCATCCAGATAGGCTTGCAGGCGCGCTTTCCCATCGGGGGGCAGGCCTGTGAACTCGATACCATTCCCCACACCGGGGTCGCAGGTTCGCACAACCGCCGAAATATTCATGTGGTAGGAGTCGATCCAGAAATTGAGGCGTAGCACCGTTCCGGCCGGCATAGGCGACATGGTTTCAACGTAGCAGCCGTTGCCGCTCACATCGGTGGCATTGATGCGGGCGGGCAATTTGATCCGTTCGTCGCGAAGCTCGATGGGTAAACTGATTCTATGCCGCTGAAAGCGGCGGCGATTCGAGGCCGCGAATGTCACGGTGGC
>Ga0182030_10000140_pt1 | contig 117828 bp, 101 predicted proteins | sample 812S3MmetaG_FD_121299 | JGI IMG/M metagenome (GOLD analysis project Ga0182030, IMG submission 121299) | Permafrost microbial communities from Stordalen Mire, Sweden - 812S3M metaG (Illumina Assembly) | ecosystem: Environmental > Terrestrial > Soil > Wetlands > Permafrost | place: Sweden... | reverse complement strand
GTCCTTCAGTCGATCCAGCACCTGCGCTGAATTGCGTGTATAGGCGTAGAGCATCGCTTCGCGCGGCATGCGCTCAGCCGAGTCCAGAACGCCCTGCGGCCCCGAGCGAGTCTCAGCTTGATGCGGGAGGGGGCGGCGCCGTGAATATCGAAATTGATGTCGGTATAATCCGGTGAGTTCTCAGTCAACCACGGGAGGTGCGGAGTGCGGCCGCTCCGAGCGCACGATGAAGGCAGCCGCCCGCAAACTTCTATGCCTTGCCCACCGTAAGCGTCTGTGGCCTGCGGCAGCCCGCCGCGTTGCATTGCCGCGCCGCGTTGCATTGCCGCTTCGCTGTCCCGATGGCCGCTGAGGGGATACGGACGGTCGCATTCCTGGGGCTCGGCCTGATGGGCTCCCCCATGGCGCGTCATCTGCTAGCCGCAGGATTCGGCGTTCGAGCGTGGAACCGTACCCGCGGCAAGCTCGGTCCGTTGATCGAGGCCGGCGCGACGCCTGCGGCGACGCCCGCTGAGGCAGCGGACGGCGCAGACGCCTTGTGCCTTTGCGTGACCAACAAAACCGCCGTGCAGAACGTACTGTTCGGTCCCGGCGGTGCGGCGGAGGCGGCCCGCGTACCACCCGTGGCGGTGGATTTTTCGACCATCGGGCCGACGGCGACGCTCGAGCTCGCCGCGCGACTGAAGCGCCAATGCGGTACGTCCTGGGTCGATGCGCCGGTGTCGGGAGGCGCCACGGGCGCGGAGCACGGCAAACTCGTGATCATGTGCGGCGGCGAGGCGCACGACATCGCACGGCTCGGCCCGCTGCTTGCGGCCTTTTCCCAGCGGGTCACGCGGATTGGCGAGCTCGGGTCCGGACAGACGCTCAAGCTGTGCAACCAGCTCATCGTCGCGACGAATCTGGTCGCCATCAGCGAGGCTTTCAAGCTCGCGAGCGTCAGCGGCCTCGATCTCGATGCCATCCCGCAGGCGCTCGCCGGCGGCTTCGCGGATTCCATTCCCCTGCAGATTTTCGGCCGGCGCATGGCGCAGGGTGTATTCACCCCGGTTTTGGGCGAACTCGCGCTCATGCTGAAGGACCTGAGCGCGGCCGAGGAGCTTGCCCGAGAGCACGGCTCGGTATTGCCGATGACGCTTGCTGCGCTCGAGGTCTACCATCGTGCGGCCGAGCGCGGACTGATGCACGAGGATCTCGCCGCGTTGTTCAAGCTGTACGCGGAGAACCCGCCGTAAAAGAGGTTCTGCCGATTGCAGCGAACATCAGCACGCTGTTTCGAGAACTGCCGCTGCTCGCGCGATTCGAGGCCGCGCGGGCGCTCCGCGATGAGCGGGCTGGCAAAGTCGACGCAAGCGGCTGCCGTGCCGCTAAGGCCGGCGTCAGCCCTTCACCATGTGCGACAACGAACAGACGCTGGCTGTTCGTCTGCGTAACCTGTCTGCTCACCGCCTGGAATTCCGCCTGCCCTGAGGAATGAGCCCATGTTGCGCACGATGGCTGATCTCGAGGATTACTCCGTCGCTGCGACCGACGGCTCCGTGGGGCGGGTGCAGGATTTTTATCTGGACGACGAACTTTGGATCGTGCGCTATTTTTTGGTCGACACGGGCGCCTGGCTTGCGAAGCGTCAGGTGCTAATCTCGACTCAATCGATCCGCGCGCCGAACTGGTTCAACCGTTTGTTGCCGGTTTCGATGACGCGACTTGAGGTCGCGGAGAGCCCGGATATCGACACGAGCGGGCCCGAACATCACGATCATCATCTGCGCAGCTGCAGGACAGTCATTTCTTCCCGCATTCGCGCCCCTGACGGCGATGTCGGGCATATCTGCGGGTTTCTGATCGACGACGAGAATTGGGCCATTCGATATCTGATCGTGGACACGCGCAACTGGTGGCTTGGTCATCGAGTGTTGATTGCACCGGAATGGATCGAGAGCGTGAGCTGGGACAATCATAGGGTCTCCTTGAAGTTGACCCGCGAAGCAGTGAGAAATGCGCCCCCGTATCACGCAAAAACCCAAGTCGTCCGCGATGCCGAAATCAAACTGCACGACCACTACGGACTGCCGGGCTATTGGGCGGGCTCGGTCGAGCCACCGCGCCCGGAATTTAGATACGGCGCCTGAGCCGCCGAACTGAACGACTGAAAGGAACATATGTTGCGAAGCATGAGGAATATGGAGGATTACACCATCGGTGCGACGGACGGCATCATCGGCCGGGTCAAGGATTTCTACTTCGACGACGACGCATGGGTGATTCGTTATCTCGTCGTGGATAGCGGTGAGGCAGGGACGCGGCGCAGGGTCCTTATATCACCGATTTCCGTCGGTCGGCCGAATTGGTCGGAGAAGATCCTTCCGGTCTCCCTGACGTGCAGCCAAGTGGCAAACAGTCCCGACATCGATACCGATAAACCGGTCTCGAGCCAGCAAGAGATGGGTTATGTCGGCTATTACGGCTACGGCAACTACTGGGGCGGCGGCGGCCTTTGGGGTGCGGGCATATACCCGGACGTATTACAGGCGGGACTTCTGCACAGAAATCCGGCGATGCCTGCGGAGCATCGGCACGACGATCCGCATCTGCGGAGCGGCAATGTCGTCATGCGCTACTACGTGCACGCGAGCGATGGAGATATCGGTCATGTCGAGGGGTTTCTTGTTGACGAGGCGTCCTGGGCGATCCGCTACCTCGTCGTCAATTCGAGCAACTGGTGGCTCGGCCATAAAGTGCTCGTCGCTCCTAAGTGGATCGAGGAAATCGATTGGGCCGAGTGCAAGGTGTCGGTGCGGATGACGCGCGACGCGGTCAAGCATGCTCCGCCCTATGATCCGGCGATATTGCTCGATCGCGGCAGGGAAGAGGCGGTTCACGCGCATTACGGCCGGTCCGGCTACTGGCCTCACGAAGACAAACGCCGGTCAGAGCAGGCCACGGTTGGACCCTAAGCGAATGCCCAACACGCTTTCCGACGATTTGCGCCGCAAGATCGATGCCTATTGGCGAGCTGCCAACTATGTGTCCGTGGGACAGATCTATCTCTATGACAATCCGCTGCTCAAACGCCCCCTGCAACTCTCCGATGTAAAACCGCTGGTCGTCAGCCACTGGGGCACCACACCGGGCCAGAATTTTATCTACGTGCATTTGAATCGGGTCATCAAGAAATATGATCTGGATATGTTCTACGTGGCCGGGCCCGGCCATGGCGGTCCGGCGATCGTGGGTAACGTGTACCTCGAAGGTACCTGGAGTGAAATCTACCCGAACGTGTCCTTGAATGAAGCAGGGCTCAAGGAGCTGTTCAAGCAATTTTCCTTTCCGGGCGGCATTTCGAGTCATGTCGCTCCTACCACCCCCGGGTCGATTCATGAGGGCGGCGAGCTCGGATACTCGCTGAGCCACGCCTTCGGGGCTGCGTTCGACAATCCGGCGCTCATCGTTGCCTGCGTGATCGGCGACGGCGAGGCGGAAACGGGCCCGTTGGCCACGTCTTGGCAGTCCAACAAATTCCTGGACCCCATGACCGACGGTGCTGTGTTGCCGATACTTCATCTCAACGGCTACAAGATCAGCAATCCCACCGTGCTTGCCCGCATCGAGGCGGACGAATTGGAGCAGTTCTTGCGTGGCTGCGGTTGGGCGCCGCTGTTCGTCGAGGGGGATGATCCGGACACGATGCATGAGCGAATGGCGACGGTGATGGACGCGGCGGTCGAGGACATCCGGCGCATCCAATCGCAGGCCCGGAGCCGTGATGTCGCGACTCGCCCGCGCTGGCCGATGATCGTGTTGCGGTCGCCCAAGGGTTGGACGGGGCCCAAATTCGTCGACGGGTTGCAAATCGAGGGAACTTTCAGGGCGCACCAGGTGCCCCTGCTGGTCGACTCAGATCACCTCGAGCACGTCGCGCTGCTCGACAGCTGGATGCGAAGCTACAAACCGGAAGAGTTGTTCGATCACAATGGCCGCTTGATCCAAGAACTGGCTGAGCTTGCCCCAACAGGCGACCGGCGGATGGGCTCCAATCCACACGCTAACGGAGGGCTATTGCTCCGTGATCTCAAGATGCCCGACTTTCGCGAACATGCCGTGCAAGTAGCGGCTCCCGGAGCCACCCAGGAGTGTGATACCCGCATACTCGGGATGTTTCTACGCGATGTGTCCAAGTTCAATCAGACGGACCGAAATTTTCGAATCTTCGGCCCCGACGAGACGCTCTCGAATCTGCTCGGCGCCGTGTTCGAGGTCACCAACCGGCAATGGGACGCACGCGCCACGCAGCAGGATGAATTCCTCGCACCCCAGGGCGGCGTGCTCGACTCGATGTTGAGCGAACATCAATGCGAGGGGTGGTTGGAGGGGTACCTGCTCACCGGGCGGCACGGGCTGTTCAACAGCTACGAAGCCTTTATCCGCATCATCGACTCGATGTTCAGCCAGCACGCGAAATGGCTCAAGGTGTGCTTGGAACTGCCGTGGCGCAGGAAGATATCGTCGTTGAACTATTTGCTCGCCTCGCACGTATGGCAGCAGGATCACAACGGCTTCACGCATCAGGATCCAGGCTTTATCGATCACGTCGTCAACAAGAAGGCGGATATCGTCCGGGTGTACCTGCCGCCCGACGCAAATTGCCTGCTCTCGGTGGTCGATCACTGTCTGCGCAGCAGGAACTACGTGAATGTGGTGGTCGCCGGCAAGCACGCGCTGCCGCAATGGCTCACCATCGAGGCGGCCGTTGTCCACTGCACGGAGGGCATCGGCATATGGCAGTGGGCGAGCAACGATCAGAGCGGCGAGCCGGATGTGGTGATGGGTTGCTGCGGGGACACTCCGACGCTGGAGGTCTTGGCCGCGGTTTCCATCCTGCGCGAGCACCTGCCGGCGCTGAAGATTCGAGTCGTGAACGTGGTCGACCTGATGAAACTGCAGTCCTCGACCGAGCACCCGCACGGATTGAATGACGTCGATTACGACTCGTTGTTCACGCGGGACAAGCACGTCATCTTCGCATTCCACGGCTATCCCTGGCTGATCCACCGCCTTACCTACCGTCGGACGAATCGCAACTTGCACGTCCGTGGCTACAAGGAGGAGGGCACCATTACCACGCCCTTCGATATGCGGGTGCAGAATGATCTCGACAGATTCCACCTTGTCATGGACGTGATCGATCGGCTGCCGGAATTGGGCACTCGCGGCGCCTACTTAAAGCAGAAGCTTCAAGACAAGCTCATCGAACATAAACATTACATCAGCCGGCACGGCCAGGATATGCCGGAAATCCGCAACTGGATGTGGGGTGAGCGCAAGCAGGTCGGTATGAGATCCGACAGTCAGAGCGTCGAGCCGACGACTGTCCGCAAAGCGGGTTGATCGGCGAGCGGCTCGAGCGTGTTCGGTGCCGCACAGAGAAACGACGGGAGCCGGCGTAGCCTCTTTAATCAAGTGATCCGCTAACAGGAGAGTTGAATGTCCCACGCGTATTGGAACGATTGGTATTTCGGTTGGGGTTGGTTCCTCTGGTTCGGAATCATTTTTCTACTCTTTTCAAGCATCGGCAATTGGGGCTACTCCTACCGTGCACACCAACGAGTCGGCCAGTTACCGGGCAAGGGCGCGTTCGATATTCTCAACGAGCGATATGCCCGGGGCGAGATCACGCGCGAAGAAATGGGACTCATGAAGGCGGAAATCGCCAAGCGGTAGCACCCGGTCGCCAGCAGGACCGGTCAGCGGCAAGCCGACCGGTTAGCGGCGCATCAAGGTCAGCGCTCCCATGGACAGGGCGATGAACAGTCCAAGGCCCACTGCAATGTCGTTCACCGGCACACTCGTGTAAGTGGCGGCCGTGTAGCCTGCGACCAGCGCGAGCATGCTGAAATTTTCGTACAGATTTTGAATCGCGATCGCCGAGCCCACGCCGACGCCATCTTCGCCCTGCCTCTGCAAAAGCGCATCGAGCGGAACGATGAAGAATCCGCTGCAGGTCCCGACGAATATCATGAGCGCGACGGCCGCGGAGACGCTTTTCGCGAAGGGCAGCAGACATACGCCAATTCCTATCAGCACGCCGGCCGGGAGCGCCCGCTGATAGGTCGGCAGCCGCACGAAACGCGCCGCGAGCGCTGCGCCCAACACGATTCCGACGGCCACCATCGCCGTAAGGAATCCCGGCACTTTATTGCTCGTTATCTTCAGTGCTGCGGGCACCCAGGCGATCACCAGGAAGCGGAGCGCGGCACCCACGCCCCAGAACAGCGCCGTGCCGACCACCGCGAGCCGCGCCTTCGGGCCCCGCATCAGTGATCGGGCCTGCGTGGCAAAGTCCCTGAGGCTGGTCGCAATCGAGAATCCGGTGATCGGTGCCGCCCGTTTCAATGGGGGGATCAAAAGCGCAGACAATGCCGATGCCGCGTAGCAGACAGATATCGCCATGAGTGCGCCCTCGATGCTCCAATCCGTCAGCACTCCCCCCGCGGCGGCGCCGAGCAATATGGCCGCAATGGTCGCAGCCTCCAGGAGGCTGTTGGCCTTGAGCAGCCGCTCACGCGTGGTGAGCTCGCCCAAGATGCCGTACTTGGCGGGCGAGTTGGCCGCTGCACCGGCGCCCACCAATGCATAACAGACGAAGGGGTTCATGTGCATACACATGCCGAATGCCCCCAGAAATTTGGCGACATTCGCAATAGCCATCACGCGCCCCTTGGGCTGCGCATCGGCGAGCGCGCCGACGAACGGCGCGAGCAGTATATAGGCGGCCACGAAGAACTCTTGGATGAGTGGCCCGCTCCAGACGGGATAATGCAGTTTCCGCACGAGCCCGAGCGCCGCAAACAGAAGAGCGTTGTCGGCCAAAGCGGAAAGAAACTGCGCGCCGAGCGTGGCGACCATGCCGCGGGACCACAGCCCTGCAGCAGTGCGCTTGCGTGGCGCTCGCCGGTAGAATCGTCTTTTGACCACCGTCACGATGGTGACGGGCACAGCCCCCCGACGCAACCGCTCAGAATTCAGCTGACGCCATACGCAGCGAGCTTGATGCGACACCTGGCATCGAATTGGGGCCGGAACTGCTCAGCCGAAGCCGAGCCTGCGCGTCGGTCAGCCGCTGGGTGGCGTGGTTACAGGGGCTCACCGAGCAAGGCTACCCGCCACTAGAGGTGAGGATGTACGCAATCGTACGAGGTTGTCCCTTGGACATCGGGCTCCGTACGTCACCGAACAGATAGCGCAGCGAGAACGTGTCACCTTGCAAGTTGACAAATTTCGAGGGTGAGAATAGATCCAATGACGCAAACACAGGTGAAGCGATTGGCCGGACAATCGCTCGGCAACCAGGTGTTGGCGGCCGTGCCAGCGAAGCACTACGGGCGCCTCAATGAGCTCGAGCCAGTGACGCTGAAGTTTGGGCAGATTCTCTATGAAGCGGGTGGAATAATTCGCTATGTCTACTTCCCGCTCGACTGTCTCATCTCGCTGCTGACCGCGGTCGACAAACGCCGGACCCTCGAGGTGGGCATGGTCGGCAAAGAGGGCATGACCGGAATGCCCTTTATCCTCGGCATGGGTGTGTCGGGCGTGCGCGCCTTGGTGCAGGGGGCCGGCCGCGCCTTACGAATGCGCGCGGCGCCGTTCCGGCTCGAGTTCGATCGGAACCAGCCGTTGCGGCAGGCGCTGTTTCGATATACCTATGCGTTGATGGCGCAGATCTCTCAGACCGCAGCCTGCAACCGCTTCCACGAGGCGGAAGCGCGCCTGGCGCGTTGGTTGCTCATGACCCGTGAGCGGGTGGCGTCGGATGAGTTTCCGTTGACGCACGAATTTCTCGCGCACATGCTCGGCCTGCGGCGCGAGGGCATCACGGAAGCCGCGAGCGCGCTCAAGCGGCGCGGCCTGATCGACTATCGCCGTGGCAAAATCCAGATCCTCGATGCGAAGGGATTGAAAGCCGCGGCCTGCTCGTGTTATCAGATCGTAAAGACCGTATACGATCGCATACAACGATAACGGTGGCGTTTCCGTATTCCTGCCGTCTTTTGTGTTATGTTCGGCATGGTACATAAGGGGTGTTCCAGCCCCTCCCGGGCTGGGGTATCTCGGCCGCCGGACGATCCTACCCCCCCCCCCCCCCCCCTCCACGGAGGCACACCGCATCGCTTCTCCCGACTCTCGTGACAACCGCTTGCTCGACGCGCTGCCCGCTGCGGTTTGGGAGCGCTGGAAACCGCACCTCGAGATCGTCCCGTTGCGCCTCGGGCAGGTGTTGTACGAATCGGGCACGACACTGAGTCATGTCTACTTTCCCACGACCACCATCGTCTCTTTGCTCTATGTGACCGAGAACGGGGAATCCGCGGAAATCTCCATCGTGGGAAATGAGGGGATCGTGGGCATTTCGCTCTTCATGGGCGGTGAATCCACCACCAGCCGTGCGGTGGTGCAGAGCGCCGGTCAAGCCATCCGCCTCAAGGCGCAGATCTTGAAGGACGAGTTCAACCAGAGCGGACCGGTGCTGCATCTTTTGTTGCGCTACACGCAGGCGTTGATCACGCAAATGTCGCAGACCGCGGTTTGCAACCGGCATCACACGCTCGATCAGCAGCTATGCCGCTGGTTGCTGCTGAGCCTCGACCGGCTGCAGGGATTAGACCTGGTGATGACGCAGGAATTGATGGCCAACATGCTGGGCGTGCGCCGCGAAGGGGTCACTGAAAGTGCCTCGAAGCTGCAGCGCGCCGGGCTGATCCGCTATACGCGCGGCCACATTTCGGTGCTGGACCGCGCCGGTCTGGAAAGGCGCACCTGCGAATGTTACGCGGCCGTCAAAAAGGAATACGCCCGGCTGCTGCCCGAGGAGGTGGCCACGTAGCGATCGCCCCTTGGCGTTTGTACGCTGCAGCACAGACCAGCGGGTGACGGGCCGCTATCATGAGGCATGAGTGCCCTTGCAGAACAGACCTTCATAGCGTGGTTTCACACGCCCGTGCTGCGTGCCGGAATTTCCTATTTGCCGGCTTACGTCCCCGCGCAGTTCACGATTACCCGTCCGACGACGGCGACCGAAGTCGACGACCGCCGAGAGGATCGCGGAATTTCGCCGTGATGGCGACCGGCGGGGCGGTACTTTGTTCGGCGCAACAAAGTTGGCGACTGTGTGGGGTTCCGCACAGACGCGGTAAATTGACGCCAACTATCGTCTGCGGGACGTGCGATGCCCATCTGCCTGAGCTTCGAGCCCGCGGAGGACCCGATGCGCCCTGAACACGAATCGCCTGACCCCAGCCGCCGACTGTCCGCACCAAGCCATGTCTACCTCGCCGCCTCTTAACGGCCAAGCGCGGGGGCGCGATGTTGAGGACGCCTTCGGTACGCACGATCAGGATGCAGAACGTGCTCGCCTGTGGGATGTGAGCATCGACCTGCTCGGAATCCTCGATGAGCACAGCCATTTCGAGAGCAGCAACCCGGCCTGGGAGCGGGCGCTCGGCTGGACGGAAGCCGAAATTCGCCAGATGTCGCTCGTCGATTTGATACATACCGATGATGTGGAGAAAGTGCGCTCTGGCCTTCGAAATGTCACCGACGGCGAGCCGGTGCTGCACTTTGAAAGCCGGTTCCGACGCGCTGACGGCAACTACCGTTGGCTTTCCTGGGTGGCTGTGGCGGATAACAGCCGATTCTATTGCAGCGCACGGGACGTAACCCCGGAGCGGGAGGCACGAACCGAGCTCGCGGCGGCGCTCGACGCATTACGGCAGTCGCAAAAGATGGAAGCGGTCGGGCAGTTGACGGGCGGCATCGCCCATGACTTCAATAACTTGTTGACGGCCATATCCGGGAGTCTGGAATTGGTCGGCAATCGATTGTCTCAAGGCCGGCTGAATGACGTCGAGCGATACATCACTGCGGCTCAGAGCGCCAGCAAGCGGGCGGCCGCGCTCACCCATCGGTTGCTAGCTTTCGCGAGGCGCCAGACGTTGGACCCGAAGCCCACCAACGTGAATCGTCTGGTGGCCGACATGGAAGAACTGATCAGGCGCACGGTCGGTCCGGCCGTCAGAGTAGAAATGGTCGGCGCTCCGAATATCTGGACCAGCCGGGTGGACCCTAATCAACTCGAGAATGCACTGCTGAATCTGTGCATCAACGCGCGTGACGCCATGCCCGAGGGTGGTTCGTTGATGATCGAGACGAGCAATCAATGGATCGATGATCGCGGCGCCCGGGAGCGCGATGTCCCGGCCGGACAGTATGTCACCTTGAGCGTCACCGATACCGGCACCGGTATGACGCCGGAAGTGATCGCGAGGGCGTTCGATCCATTTTTCACCACCAAACCCGTGGGATCGGGAACAGGTTTGGGACTTTCAATGATTTACGGGTTCGCACGCCAATCGGGCGGCCAAGTCCGCATATACTCGGAACTTGGCCACGGCGCGACCGTGAGCCTGTATCTGCCGCGTCATATCGGGGATGCCGAGACTGCCGATGCGCAGCCCGAGCTGTCGGCGGTGGCGCACGCCACCCAGGGCCAGGTCGTCTTGGTGGTCGACGATGAACCTCTCGTTCGAATGCTGGTGGTCGATGTGCTCCAAGAGCTCGGCTATACGGCGATCGAAGCGGGGGACGGCCGTTCCGGATTGAAGCTGCTGCAATCCGCGGCGCGAGTAGATCTGCTGATCACCGACATTGGGCTTCCGGGCGGATTGAACGGCCGGCAGGTGGCAGAGGCGGCCCGCAAATTCCGCGGCGATCTGAAGGTCCTGTTCATCACCGGATACGCCGAGAACGCGGTGCTCAGTCACGGGCACATCGACTCCGGGATGCATGTGATGACCAAGCCGTTCTCCATGGAGGGGCTCGCAACCCGCATCCGAAGCATGCTCGATTAACGGAATACTCCGCGTACGCGGAGTGCTAACGAATCTTTTGAGTGAGCCACAGTCCCGGCTTACCTTTGCGATTCAGTCCGATGCTGAGCAACGCCGATTTGGATTCCCACAAACGTGCGAATGGCAGTCCTTCCCGGCGTACACGACTCACGAAAATCGCAGATGGGCTCAACATTCGAAAACCGGGATCGTCCGTGCTCGAGTCAGGAGCAAAAACTCGTCCGTTCGTGTCGGTATCGGATCGGCGAAACGAGGGCGCAGGCGAGTGCGTGCTACCGGCCGAATCACCCTTCGCCGCGGAGTAGTTCATCGGCAGACGCAGATCGAGCTGCGCCATCGAGGGGTTATCTGGCCGCTCAGTGGGGACTGCGGCAAGCACTGTTTTCTCAATGCGCAGGGGCGGATTGGCCGCCACCTGGTCCAAAAGACCGAAGCCGCAGGCGGCCGCCGCTACAACGCAGCGCGTGATACGCGTGAGCGATTCCGGTCGATCCCGGCTCATGCGGCCGGGCTTTACAGCCTGCGCACCAGAAAAACGATCAACGCGATAATAAGAACCGTTCCGAGGATGCCGCCGATATACATAACCACCTCCACCGTTGTTCCCGCCACCCATCAAATCACTTGCGCCTCGGTCTGTCCGGGCGCTAGCGTACGGAGCGGCACTATCAACGGGGTGGTGTTCGGTCATAAAGCGCGCCACCGCACCGACGCACAGGGCCTGCTGCACTCATGATCCGTCGCATGATTGATACCACGCCCAGCGCAGCGCCCCCCGATCAAGCCTACATCAAGGCCTCTACCATGAATTCAATTGCCGCCTTCCTGGTTTTTCTATGTATTGCCGCCGCCGGCGCGAGCGCCTTCTGGAGCAGCATCTATGTCGCGTTGCCATTCATTGTATTGGCGGTTTGGATAGCACTTTCGCTCAAGATGGCCGACGCCTGGCAGAAATTCGTCATCCTGCGCATGGGCAAGCTGCAAAGCGTGCGCGGGGCGGGGCTTTTCCTCATCTTGCCGATCGTGGATCGGATCGTCGCCATCATCGACGGCCGGATTCAGACCACGGCCTTCAATGCGGAGCAGGCGTTGACCAAGGACACGGTTCCGGTCAACGTCGATGCGATTATTTTCTGGAACGTGCATGACGCGGAGAAGGCGGCGCTGGCGATCACGAACTACCGGGAGGCCATCGATAGGGTGGCGCAGACGTCGCTGCGCGAAATGATAGGCTCCTCGATGCTGGCCGCGCTTCTATCGGATCGGAAGGAGGCTGATGAGCAGCTGAAACTCGAGATCGGCCAGAAGACCGCGCCTTGGGGTATATCGGTCAGTTCCGTAGAGATCCGCGATGTGGCGATCCCGGTGGCCCTGCAGGATGCCATGTCGCGGCAAGCGCAGGCTGAACGCGAAAAACAAGCGCGCGTGATCCTCGGATCCGCCGAGGCGGCGATCGCAGGGAAGTTCGTCGAGGCCGCCGCAATCTACGCCGGACATCCGGTCGCGCTGCAGTTGCGTGCCATGAACATCATCTATGAGACCACGAAGGAACGCGGGGCCACGATTTTGATGCCGAGCTCGATGGTCGACAGCTTGAACCCTTCGGCTGCGACGCTGGCCTTTGCGCTGGCGGGCAAGGATACGATCGAGCCCACACTGCCGCAGCGCCAGGCGGCCGCCTAGGCGTTACTTCGTTGCACGCCGCGAGTTGAGGGGTAATGCATAGGGTATGACTGCGCCCGTCCACTGTGTGTCAGCGAACAGACCGACTCCCATGCGAGCGCTTACAGTGACCCTCCCGGAAGGCAAGGAGGTATGCCGATGCTGCGCAGCGTAAAGAGTTTGGAAGGCTTCTCGGTCGGCGCGACCGACGGAACGATTGGGAACGTAAAGGACTTTTATTTCGATGACGAGGCGTGGGGTATCCGCTACGCGGTGGTCAACACGAGCGCATGGCTCGGCCGCGACGTGCTGATCTCACCCCACTCGCTCGGTCAGGCGGACTCGATACGAGGAGTGCTCCCTGTGACGATCACCAAGGAGCAGGTCAGGCAGAGTCCCGCACTCGACACGGACGAGCCGGTGTCGCGCCAGTATGAGTCGAATTACCTCGGCTACTATGATTATCCCTTCTATTGGGGCGGAGCCGGCCTGTGGGGTGAACGCGACTATCCGGGCACGATGCTTGCCGGCATGGGGTCCAGTGGTTTTCGCGGCTATCTGCGAGCGCCTTCGGCGGATCCCAACGCGGATTCACACCTGCGAAGCTGCAACGCCGTCATCGGTTATCACATTCATGCCCGCGATGGTGACATTGGCCACGTGCAAGGATTTCTCGTCGACGACTATCTTTGGGCTGTGAGGTATCTGATCGTGAACACCAGCAATTGGTGGGTCGGGCACCAAGTGCTCGTGTCTCCGGAATGGATACAGGACGTGAGCTGGTCGGAGTCCAAGGTCGCCATCGATCTCGATCGCCAGGCGATCAAGGCCGCACCGCCATATGACGAAGACGCGTTGATCGATCGAGACGCGGAGCTGCGCATCTACAATCACTATGGCCGCCATGGATATTGGCAGAGCCAAATGGAACGCGCGGTCGCCTGACTGGGATGAGGTGGACGGCGCGGGTCGTTACAGCCCGGAGACTTCCGCCTGCAGCGGGCAGTCTCTGGCCCCTTGACTAGTCATTGTGCCGGAAATTCGCTTCCGGCCGCATCGCATGCCGGTGCCCACGCTCGCGAAAGAACTGCCGTGCCATGGCGACAATTCCGCTGTCCGTCGCACTGTTCAGGGTTTCGACGCCCGATATGCGCGCAGCCAGCTTCGGATTGTGGCGCTCCATGTAGGTCTGCAACTCGAATTTCGAGTTGCCTGGGCCGGCAATCAGGGTGTGGCCCGCAAGATCGAGCGATGCCACGATACGATGCAAGAACTCATCGTCCACGGCATGCTGGGTACCGTCCTCGTGATCCGCCTGATGGTGCCGGCGTTTTGCAGAAGTATGCTCGATCAAGCATTTGACCTCGTCCGTGGCGCTGACGTGAAAGACTTTTGCCAGGTGCCGATCGATGAAAATAATGGCGTCGACATATTCACTCATGGCTCATGTCCTGGATATCTGCATTCGTATGTTTATACGGCCGTCTCGAGTGTGCGCGGCCTTTCGGCGGGACCTGAGGCGGCGTCCGGGGAACTCCAAGCTTTGTAATCGGTATATCCGGCTGCGCCGCCGCCATACAGCGTCGACACGTCGATGGCTGCCAGCGGCTCGTCGAGGCGCAGGCGGCTGACGAGATCCGGATTGCTGATGAACGGCCGCCCGAAGGCCACCATGTCTGCCGTTCCATTCGCGATCGCGGAAATCGCCATCTGCCGGGTATACCCGTTATTGACGATCCATGCACCATCCTCATGATCGCGGTTGAAGCGCAGGCGCAGCGCGGGAAAGTCGAACGCAACGCTGTCGCGGGCACCGCCCGTGGCGCCCTCGATGACGTGAACGAATGCCAGGCGCAGCGGATTCAACCGACTCATGAAATGGTTGAAGAGAGCTTGCGGATCACTATCCTGCTTTGCGTCGTTCACCGGCGAGACGGGCGACAGTCGAATCCCGGTGCGGTCCGCCCCGATCTCGGCGGCAATTGCCGTCATGATCTGCAGCGGAAGCCGGATCCGATTTTCCACCGAGCCGCCGTAGGCGTCGGTGCGGTCATTGATGCTATCTCGGAGAAACTGCTCGAGCAGATAACCGTTGGCGCCATGAACCTCGACCCCGTCGAAACCCGAGTCCATGGCGTTGCGTGCCGCCTGGCGGAATTGCTCGACGATCCCGGGAAGCTCGTCGAGTCGCAGGGCGCGAGGCGCCGAGACGTCCTCGAACCCCTTTGACGTGAAGGTCTTCGCGTCGGCACGGTGCCCCGTGCTGGACACCGGCGCGTGCCCGTGCGGTTGAAGCGACACATGGGAGATGCGTCCAACGTGCCACAATTGAGCGACGATGGTCCCACCCACCGCGTGGACCGCCGTGGTGACCGCGCGCCAGCCGCCAAGCTGTTCCGCGCTGTAGATACCCGGTGTATCCCGATACCCCTGCGCTTCAGGCGCGATCTGGGTCGCTTCTGACACGATGAGGCCTGCGGAGGAACGCTGTTCATAGTAGAGCGCCATCAGCGCCGTAGGAGTTTGACGCGGTCCGGCACGATTGCGTGTCAAGGGCGCCATCACGATGCGGTTTCGGGCCTTGAGGCTCCCGAATTGAATGGGATCGAACAATGTACTCATACGGAGCTTTCCATTAATCGTTGTCGACCATCGCGACATCGCGATACTCGGATCATCAAGATGACCCGGTTCGACAGGCGCGTCTGTTCGCTGTCGCACACCGCATCCAAGCCGGCGCCTCGTCGTCTCTACGTGCGGCATCGAACAGTGCGCGGCAAACGCTTCGCGTAGGGTCGCTCTTCGTTTCATCAAAGCAGAGGGATTGACCCATGAAAACGGATTCGCAATTACGCCAGGATGTGATCGATGAGCTCAATTGGGATGCGGCGATCGATGCAACCAAGATTGAGATCGCGGTGCAAGACGGACTCGTCAGCCTCGGCGGGCAGGTTTCTCACTATTCGGAAAAATGGGTTGCCGAACAGGCGGTGCAACGCGTTGCCGGTGTGAAGGCACTGGTCGTCAAGATCGTCGTGGCGCCGGCCGGATCGCACACGGATGCCGACATCGCACGTGCAGCCGAAAATGCGCTGGCCGGGGTGTCCTACCTGCCCAAAGATTCGCTGAAGATTCAAGTGGAGAATGGCTGGATCCAATTGTCCGGCAAGGTCGACTGGGACTATCAGCGACAAAATGCCGCGGCCGCCGTTCGCTACCTGGTCGGCGTAAGAGGCATCACCGATGACATCACCATCCGCTCGGAGACGCCATCGGCGCAGATCAAGGAGGGAATCGAGGCCGCGTTGGAGCGCCGGTTCGATTCTGAAGATCAGGATATCTCAGTCAGTGTGAGCGGCAAGAATGTCACCTTGTCCGGTACCGTGACCAGTTGGTGGCAGCGGGATCTCGCGCGGAATTCGGCGTGGAACGCGCCGGGCGTGCAGCACGTCACCGATCATATGACGATCAGCCACGCGCCCTGAACAGTACGGCAGCGCACAGACACGTCGGGCGCGGAGTCATAGAGTCGGCACCGCCACTACAGGTAACGGGATGCCGCAGCCGCGCGTGGCATCGAATAGAACAATGGAGCAAGTGCTCCGCCATTGGAGAATAAGATGAAGAAACTCATGAAACTGACGCTCATGGCGATCGGTCCGTCGGGCTTGCTCATGGCCGCCATCGCCGGGTCGGCAGATCTGCCAAAGCAATCCTGCGTCAACATAAAATGGAATGCGGCATTCCTCAAGGATTACCCCGACGCGCCGGCGACCTGCCAGGAAGTCATCGTCAAAGACGGCGTGAAGTACGCGAAATTTTACGGCAAGGTGTCGAAGGTGGATCATCAAAGCGTGCAGGTTGCGATTTCGGACGTGGGCAACTTTCCGGTTAGCACGATCGCATTCGAAGTGGGGCAGGGCGGCCGGATCACTCTCGGCGACAAGACCGAAATGGTGAAGGATCTGCAGGTGGGCGACCTTCTGACGTTCTGGGTGCGAGAAGGGGAGTTCGGTGTCTCGCCGACGCTGGCGGATCGTCCCATCGCCATCATCAAACCGGAACCGATGCCTGCCGGCTGAGTGTCCGGCATCGATTGAGAAGAATTATCCTCATGGAGAATAGTCATGAAATTTAGGTCACCAGCGGTTGCCGCTGCCCTCGCGGTTGCCGCGCTTTTGAGCGGCGCTCCCACTTGGGCTCATACCAAGGCTGAGATAGACCGGAGCGCTCACCGGGCGCTGAAGCAGTTCTACGCCCTCAACCCGACGAATCGGGATTTGGTCGGAAAAGCGGCCGGCGTTCTGGTCTTCGGCCACGTCACCAAGGGCGGCGTGGGCGTCGGCGGTGAATTCGGCGAGGGAGTGTTGCGCGTCCAAGGCCAAACACTCAATTACTACAGCGTTGCATCCGCCTCCATTGGTCTCACGCTCGGTCTTGCGAAGCACCGGGAGATCATCCTGTTCATGACTCAAGGTGCGCTCGATCACTTCACCAAGAGTGAAGGATGGTCTGCCGGCGGAGATTCGGCCATTGCACTGGTGTCTCAGGGTGCGGGGGGTCAATACGATGCCACGGCGATGGGGAAGCCCATTCTCGGCTTCGTCTTTGGTGAAAAGGGCCTGATCGGGGACCTATCCCTTGAAGGAACCAAAGTCACTCAGATCAAGACGGACGATTGACCATTTTCATGAGTACGGCTCGTGGTCCTCTTGGAATGGGTTTCTCACGGGAGCAATTACTATCATGCTGATCGATGCACGATGGCAGCAACATCTGATCGCCACGCTGCAGTTGGAGCCGCTGTTCAAGGCGCAGCACTTGGCGGGCGCCGCCGGCAGCGGTCGTCGTCGGGCGAACGGGCATCCCGCCATGCAGCGCTCGAGCGAGCTCAATGCAACCGATAACAGCCATGGGCTGGTAGCGCTGCTGAGAGGCTTGGGTGTCGGGCCGGATGTGGTCAAAGCATCCATCAAGCGCCACGAGTCCACTGCAGCCCGCGCTGCCGCACTGATTGCCGATTGGATGAGTTACCTGCCCGAGGATTGCGTCAAGGCCATGGTTGGCGACGGGTGGCACTGGTCGACCTGATCAGTGAACACAGGACGCATCGACACGGGCGCACGGTTGCCAGAGCGCCGGGGGGCCTCCTGCCGAGCGCGTATCGATGACCCGTGAAGCCGGCTTGCGTGCCGGCGTTCAGAACCTCATCGTTAAGTCGTCCTTTACGCTGCGAACTCCCGCGGTTCCCCAGGCCGAATGGCGCGCCTGATCCCGCTCGGACCAGCAGTGCACGGTGCCGGTCAAGGTGACATCGCCGCCGTTTACATCGACGCGAATGTGTTTCGCGTCGATGGGAACGCGCCGTTGCAACGCCGCCTCGATATCAGTTTTCACCGTGTCCGAAGCAGCGCCCGCCGGGAGCGTCAGCTGGTTCGTGACGCCTTTTACGCCCATCAGGGTACGCACCGACTCGGTGGCAGCGCGCCGCTGATAATCGCGAGCCACTTCTCCCGACAGCGTGATCATACCGCCCTCCACCAGAACCTTGACGCTGTTGCAGGGTATGCAACTGTTCCATTCGAGCACGTTTTGCGCCGAGCGGGCGATGTCGGCGTCGTTTCGGATGCTCGAGCCGGGGAGAGTCACGTCGACTTCGACGGCGAGTGCCTTGACACCGGCCACCCGCTGAGAGGCTCGTTCGGCTTCCCATTTCTCGGCGAAAGTATTGACATGACCGGTCAGCGTCACGACGCCATCATGCACCGTCACGCCAATGTCTTCCGCATGGATGGAGGGATCCCAGTCCAATTCCTCGTTGACGTCGAATTGCAGTTGGGCGTCGGTCTTCATGCGGCAGCTCCGGTTGAATGGTGAGGCGGGAGCCTATTCCATTTCATCGGCTACGTCGGTTCGGCAACGTGCTTATGGCGAAGCGGTCAGGCGAGTTGGCTGTCCAACGTCGGAGCGAGCAGCCGTTCGACCGCTCTGGGAGCCATCGGCTTGCCGAAATAGAATCCCTGCGCCTCGGGACATTGATGCCGTTTCAGAAAAATGTGCTGCTCCAGCGTTTCGACGCCCTCGGCCACGACCTGCATGCTCAGGTTCTTGCCCATATTCACCACCGCGCTGACGATACTGGCATCGCCCGAGTCAGTCGCCAGGTCTCGAACGAAGGAATGATCGATTTTCAACGTGTCGATTGGAAACCGCTGGAGAAAGCTCAAACTCGAGTATCCCGTGCCGAAGTCATCGAGCGCCAGGCGAACTCCCATGGTCTTGAGTTCGTCGAGAACCGCGCCCGTGCGCCCGGGGTCCTGCATCAGAAAGGTCTCGGTGATTTCTAGCTCGAGGCGGTGTGCCGCAAGGCCCGTTTCCGACAGCACCCGCCGCACTCCGTCGACGAAGCCTTTCGCACGTAGCTCCACTGCCGAGACGTTGACGGCCATGCCCGTTCGGGCCGAGCCGGCCGCCTCCCATGCTTTCGCCTGGCGGCATGCCTGCTCGAGAACCCACCTGCCGATGGGCACGATCAGTCCGCTATTCTCGGCGATGGGAATGAATCGGGAGGGCAGGATGAGGCGGTGTTTCGCGTGGCGCCAGCGCAGCAGCGCCTCGACCCCGGTGATTGCCCCTGTCTGCAACTCCACCTTGGGCTGGTAATGCAAAACGAATTCCTGTCGCTCGAGCGCGAGATGAAGGTCGCTTTCCAGACTGTGGCGATCGACGGCGTAGCGATTCATTTCGGTCTTGAAGAACTGAAGGTTGTTGCGGCCGCAATCCTTCGCCCGGTACATGGCCGCGTCCGCGTTCCTGAAAAGGACTTCTTGGGTTTTCCCGTCCGCCGGAAACGTGGCGATGCCGATGCTGGCGGACACATGCAGCTCGAGCCCGTCAATGCGGTAGGGGCGGCGGAGCGCCACAAGCATTTTTTCGGCGACCCCCGCGGCATATTTTGCGTTTGCCACATCGCACAGTAAGACCACGAACTCGTCACCGCCCTGACGGCTCACGGTGTCGGAGCTTCGTACACATTCCAGAAGCCGGTTCGCCGTCATCTGGAGCAGCCCGTCCCCGACCGTATGGCCGGCAGAGTCATTCACATGCTTGAATCGGTCGATGTCGATGTACAAAACCGCGAGCTGCGTCCCGTGCCGGAGCGCCATTGCGATCGCCTGGCCTAGACGGTCGTTCAATAGCAATCTGTTCGGTAAGTTGGTCAAGCTGTCATGCTGTGCGAGATGCGACATCTTGAGCGACAATGCTCGAGCCGCGGTCACGTCACGAAATACAATTACGGCACCGGTCACTTTCCCACGGCGATCGTGGATGGGCGCAGCGGAATCCTCAATGTGGGTCTCGCCCCCATCGCGGTGTAACAGCACGCTATTGGGAGTGAGGTTCACCGGCCTGTTTTCGCTTATCGCCAGCGCCAACGGATCATCGGCAACTTCCCGGGAGTCGACGTTGACGATGCGAAACACATCCGCGAGAGGACTGCCCACCGCGGCCAGCCGCGTCCATCCGGTGAGCGATTCAGCGATCGCGTTGACGTAGGTCACTCGGCCCTCGGCGTCTGTACTGATGACCGCGTCGCCAATCGAGTCCAGCGTGACCTGCGCGCGTTCCTTCGCCTCGAACAGTGCTTCAGAATTGGCCGCGCGCTCGACCATGTTGCGCAATGCCTTGGTTACCGCGTAGCTGTCGATACGATCTTTAAGGATGTAGTCTTGGGCTCCGTGTTGCACCGCGAGCTTTGCAACGCCTTCATCTTGCAGTGCGCTCAAAATCAGGATCGGTACGCCGGGTGCGGCCGCGAACACGCGGTCGAAGGTGTCGATAGCGCCCTGGTCGTCTTGCGGGGAAAGATCGAGGAATATGGCCCTGAGTCGTTCGCTGCCGTCGCCATCGCTTTTCAGCCGCGCCAGACCTTTCGAGGCCGATCGTACCCATTCCACCCGTATGGAGGCGTCGCCGGAATCAAGAATGGCCTGCTGGACTTCCTTGGCTGCCGAGACGTCATGCTGTATGAGAAGTAGGGTGTTGGGCATCGTGTCGCCATCGGCAAGTCGATGCCGCTGGTTTCCTCATAGAACCACCCCGAGGACGCTCTCGTCTGTGCGGCAACGCACCTGGAGGCACGAACCCGTTTCGCGATGGGGTGTCGCAGCGCGCCGACGGGCCGCGAAATTGCGCACAGGCTAAGTGACCAGCCGGTTCGTACGCCGGCAAGACGGTAAGGCTTGCTCATGAAGAGGGCCGCCGCTCCGCGCATTACGCTCACTGAGGCGGCGGTGCGGAGGGCACCTCGACGGTCGCGCAATCCGCGTCCTTGGCGGTTCCCGGATCGACGAATTTCAAGTGGTGCGCTTGAACCTCGACGACTGGATTGCTGAGGGTGCCCTTGAGCAGCACCGGTGCCTGGAATCGGAATAGGCGCAAGCTTTTCGGATGACCGCTGATCGCCAGATCCAGCGCCTCGGTATCGAAGTGAATCCGTCCACTGCCGGTGATCAGCACGGACTGGGTGTCCGCGAAGAGCCGTTTCGCGGTGAGGATTCCGTCGCGCGCCTCGAACTGCGCCTCGGCGCATCGCAGCGGAATCTCCTTCTGACTCTTGGTCACCATCAAGCCCAACCCGCGCAGGTCGACTCCCGTCATTTCTGCGAGTGAGTCCCTCGCCGTCCCCTGCTGCATGGTGGCTGTGATAGTTCCGTTCGCGCTCGAGGCGACCTGATGGACGGAGCGGCCCACGCCGGTGATCGCCAATCGAACCTCGGCCCGTCCGGTCGCCGCGGGAATGCGCTGTGCCTGGGAGCCGATCTGCGCAAGCTGCATCCCGGTGATGTCGGCATCGACTTGGGCCTTCGGTTCGTCGGTTCGCGCGTCGAGGCGCGCATGCGCGCGCAGCTTTCCGGCGAGCATGACGGCGGTCAGCGGAGCGACGATGAGTACGCCCTGGTTGAGAGTACCCTTCGCAGCCACGTCGGACAGTGTCACGCGGCCGACCAGTAATTGGCCCGCGCGGTAGCGGATATCCGCGTCGCCGAGTCGCAGGGTAGGCGGATTGAACATGGCGTTGGACAAGATGAGGGGCGGCGCGCCGCTCTGCGGGTCACGCCCCGCGGCATGGAGCCCGAAATCTGCCATCCTTAAACACTTCGATTCGAGCGCAACCTTGAGCTGGGGCCGTCCGCTCGAGACCTGAACGTCGACGGAGCCCCGAACGTCGCTTTGCCCGGTCTTGGCTGCCAGGTCTAAAAAGCGGGTGAGGTTGCCCCTGCGTAGAATTTTGCCCGAAAGTTGGTAGGTGCCGCTGTTGATGAGCGTCACGCCGGTCAAGAAATAAAGATCACGCAGGTCCGCTCCCGTCGCTTCGAAGGACGCATCGACGATATTGAAATCGAACGGTTTCGGGAGGACGCCCTGCCCTTCGAGCTTCGAGCCGCTGGAGCGCTCGCCGAACGAGAAATGGTAGGGGATGCGGTGACTCGCTGCAGTCAAAGGATCAGCGGAAACCTCGAACGAGCCGGCGTGGCCGTTGAGCTCGCCTTTGCCCTTGATCGTAAGGTGCGGGTCTGTCCCATTCCCGCCATCGGTGGACACGATTCCCTCGAATTGCAGGTGCCGGCGCTGATCATCGAGCGTGACCTGCGCGTCGGGAATCGAGAGGCTTCGCAGTATCGGCAACTTCTCATCATCGGGGGGCGCGTCCGGGTTTCTCGATTGCCAATTTGCGTATCCGGAGACATTGCGCATCAGATGCAGCGTCGCGGACTGCATCGACAGGCTCACGATGCCGAACCTTCTGTCGAACCACGGCACATCCATCACCAACGATATCTTCTCGACCTGCGCCATCTGACCCGCGGGCACCCAGGGCGGATTATCGATGGTGACGCGATCGGCGCGGATGTCGGGATGCCGAGCGAGCAGATGGACGTGCAGCGCTCCCGCCACCTCGATCGGTCGTCCCGCACGAATCGAGACGAACCGAATCACGGCGCCCCGGAACAGTCCCGCATCCACGCAGGCAGCAAAGACCAGGGCGGTAACGAACGACAACGCCGCGCATCCCGCGAGCGCGATGAGCACGCGCCGAACGATCACCCACGCGCGCACGGCGACCGCAACGTCATGGACTCAGACGGCGCAGCCCGGCGTTGTCTGCCGCGCGCTGCGCCTCTTCATATCCCGCATCCGCGTAGCGGAGCACGCCGAGTGCGGTGTCGTTTGTCAAGGTCAGGCGCAGCCGCTCAGCCGCGGCGGCGGTGCCGTCCGCGATGAGCGTGACACCGGCGCTGGTCATGAAGCCGGCATAGCCGCCGCCGCCCGAATGGATCGCGACCAGATCCGCCTGCGATGCGCAATTCAGCAGCGCGTTGAGCAGCGGCCAGTCGGCGATCGCATCGCTTCCATCGCGCATGTTCTCCGTCATGATCTTGGGATGAGCCATCGCCGCGGCGTCGAGATGATCGCGCGTGAACGCGATCGGCCCTTTGAGTCTGCCGTCGCGAACCATGTCGTTGACCGCAAGGCCTAGCGAGGTGCGCGCTCCGTGCCCGAGCCACGCGATGCGCGCGGGCAATCCTTCGAAGGGCACGGCCTCGCGCGCAATGCGGATCCAGCGGGTGACCGAAGCGTCCTGGGCGAAAGCCTGCAGAAGGTGATCGTCGATGGTGCGTATATCCGCGCCGTCTCCGGACAGTGCGATCCATCGGAAAGGTCCAATTCCCTCGCAAAACAACGGGCGCAGGAACGCCTCCGTGAACACCGGGATGTCGAAGGCTCGCGTTACCCCGGCCCTGACCGCCTGGCTGCGGATCAGGTTGCCGTTGTCGAACACGATCGCGCCCTGCTTTTGGAATTCCAACATGGCCTGGACGTGCACACCGATCGAGCGCACACCGTCGGCCGTGAGTTTCGCGGGGTCGCGCTCCCGCTCGCGGCGCACATCGGCGGGCGAGTAGCCTTGCGGGACGTAACCATAGAGCAGATCGTGGGCCGCGGTCTGATCGGTCACCACGTCCGGACGCAACGCACCGCGGGCAGCTGCGCCCGCAGCTGCGCCCGCAGCGATTGCCGGAAAGACATCGGCGGCGTTGGCCACGAGCGCCACGGCCCACGCGCGGCGCTCGGACATCGCGCGCCGCACCGATTCGAGCGCCTGCGGGAGTGAGTCCGTGACCTCATGCACGGCACCGCTTTCGAGCCGCCTGGCCGCACGCTCCGGATCGACCTCGACGGTGATGCTCGCTGCGCCAAGCATGGAGGCCGCGCGCGGCTGTGCGGAGCCCATCCCTCCGAGTCCGGCCGTGAGAAAGAATCGGCCGGTAAGGTCCGCGGCGCCGAGCCGCGCGGCGGCCCGGGCGAGGATCTCGAACGTGCCCTGCAGCACGCCCTGCGAGCCGATGTATTGCCAACACCCCGCGGTGAGCCCGCCCCAGCAGATAAGGCCGCGCTGCTCGAGGTCGTAGAACACCTCTTCGGTGGCCCAGCGGCCGACGAGGTTGCAATTCGCCATGAGCACGCGGGGGGCGCGCGAGTGTGTAGTGAGAATGGCGATGGGCTTGCCCGACTGAACGATCAGCGTCTCATCGTCGGACAGTGTCTTGAGCGCGTGCACGATGGCCTCGTAGGCGGGACGGTTGCGCGCAGCCTTGCCGAGCGCCGCATACACCACGAGGTTCCGCGGGTCTTCAGCGACGGTGAGCACGTTCTCGAGCAGACGCAAAAGGCCTTCCTGCCGCCAACCGCGGCAACGCAGGGGAGGGCCGCCAAAGGCATGCGCACGCGGTTCGCTCATGGCCGCTTTCCGTCGAGCGCGAAGCGCGCGATGTCGATGCCGAGCGCGCGCTCCACCACCGGATACACGGACGGATCGAACACGCTGGCGGACAGCGCAATGCGGTGTTTCGGCACGTGCAGGATGCGCACCGTCATGCCTTCGGAGAGCCGTCCTGCGCTCACCGGCACGCCCGCCGGCGTCAAGGTCGTGATGATGTCCGGGTAGGTTCCGATCCGCTCGCCGTCGCGCTCGAGCGCCATGTACTCGTTCATGACGTGCGCAATGATGTTTCCGCCGCTCGCCGCGATCTCGATGATCCCGCAGTCGAACGCCTCTTGCGTGTAAGCGAGCCCGTTTCGCACGATCTTGCCTTCGGCGAGAATGGTGCCGCCAGTGGCCTCGCAGATCGCCTCGGTGACCGCATCGCCGCCGCGCGGTTCTGCGCCCACGATGGCACGGCCGACCTTCAGCGCCTGGCTGATGCCGCCGAGCACCGCGCGTTCGGCCACCATGCGCACGGGGATGGGATTTCGACAGCTCGCAATGAAACCTCCCGCCTCGTTCGCAGCGGTCCGCAGCGCCGGCGATACACGCGCGGTGGCGCCTCGCACCACCACCTCCATATAAGCGCCGCGTGCGCGATTGCCGCCGGCTGCCGTCTGAATCATGGGCTCGGGACTGTTGGCGAGACCGAGCGATCCCATGTCGCCCGTGGGATGCGCGCGCAGATCCCCGACCGCATCGACCACCGCGAGCCCCAGCGCCGCACCCGGAAGCCACGCGTTGAGCGTGCTCGACATGCCGTTCTGGCCGATGATCAGGCCGACGATCGGCCGTTCGGATGCTTCCTGAAGCAGCTCCACGGCACGCAGGTAATCGACGCCGCGCATCTCCCATGGGGTGAGACCGCCGGGGGCGCCGATCGCGGCCATGGTCGCCACCAGCGCATCGGGATCGAGTTCATCCACGCTCACGAGCTCCGGCCGGCCGATCGATGTTGCGATGTTGCCGAGAGTGCGTCCGTGATCGGCAAAGCCGCCGCCGCCGCAGCCGTAGACCGAGCCGCCTTTGACCGCGAAGTCGACATCTTCGGGAATCAATTCTCGTCTCATCGTTCAGCAAACTCCCGTTGTGAGTTGTAATTCTTACAACAATCGCAGCGCCTCGGGCAATGGACTTTTCGTGGATGGTACGCGAAGATTTAGCGGCGCCGGGTAGCCCGCAGCATGAATACTCGGCAAACCATAATAGTATTCTTTCGAACCGGGACGAAACATCCACGAGGGAGGAGGTTCGGCAAACAGCTTCGCGGGGCGCGCCTCTCTGTTTATTCGACGGTTCCTCCGCCAATCCAGCGCCGATCACTCGACCCAAGCTAAAGGCCGTGCGCGTGGCTTGTCCATGCCAGGCGGCAGAGGTTGATCATGGAATCCAGTCAAAGCGTCGCGCGTAAACGGAAGACGAACGGGCACCTCGCCAAAGCCGCCGTGGCATCGCCGGAGCTCAACTTGGGCGAGCTTCTCGACGCGCTGCAGGCCATGCAGGGCGGCGATTTCTCGGTGCGGCTGCCGGGGTCGAACATCGGCGTGGCGGGCAAGATCTGTGACACCTTCAATTCCATCGTCGCCGCCAATCAGCGTATTGCCCAACAGCTCGAGAACGTCGGCGAGGTGGTCGGGCGGCAAGGCAAGACCAGCACCCGCGTCCGGTTTGGATTGTCGCAGGGCGCTTGGGCGGATATGGAGGGATCGGTCAACACATTGATCTCTGACCTGTTGTGGCCCACGACCACGGTCACCCGGACGGTGTCGGCGGTGGCGCGCGGCGACCTGTTGCAGACGGTGCCGCTCGATGTCGACGGCCGCGCGCTCAGGGGCGAGTTCCTGCGCTCGGCGACCATCGTCAACACCATGATCAAGCAGCTGTCCGTGTTCACTTCCGAGGTGACGCGCGTGGCGCGCGAGGTCGGCACCGACGGCAAGCTCGGCGGTCAGGCGCAGGTGCGCGAGGTGACCGGCGTCTGGAAGGACCTCACGGAAAGCGTGAATTCGATGGCCTCGAATCTCACCGCCCAGGTGCGCAACATCGCCGAGGTGACGATCGCGGTGGCGAACGGCGATCTGTCGAAGAAGATCACCGTGGACGTGCGCGGCGAAATACTGCAATTGAAGGAAGCCATCAACACGATGGTCGATCAGCTCAGATCGTTCGCCTCGGAAGTGACGCGCGTGGCGCGCGAGGTGGGAACCGAGGGCAAGCTCGGCGGCCAGGCGCTGGTGCCCGGAGTCGCGGGCACGTGGAAAGACCTCACCGACTCGGTGAACGCCATGTGCGGAAACCTCACCGCGCAGGTTCGCAACATCGCCCAGGTCACCACGGCGGTGGCGCGCGGCGACCTGTCGCGCAAGATCACCGTCGACGTGTCGGGCGAGATTCTCGAGCTCAAACAGACCATGAACACCATGGTCGATCAATTGAATGCGTTCGCCGGTGAAGTGACGCGCGTGGCGCGCGAGGTCGGTACCGAGGGGCGCTTGGGCGGCCAGGCACAGGTGCCCGGCGTCGCGGGCACCTGGAAGGATCTCACCGACAACGTCAATTCCATGGCCTCGAATCTGACGGCGCAGGTTCGCAACATCGCCGAAGTCTCCACCGCCATTGCCAGCGGCAATCTCGCCAAGAAGATCACGGTCACGGTGTCGGGCGAGATCCTCGAGCTCAAAGAAACCATCAACACCATGGTGGATCAACTGAACGCGTTTGCCTCCGAGGTGACGCGCGTGGCGCGAGAAGTCGGCACCGAAGGCCGCCTGGGCGGCCAGGCCAACGTGCGCGGCGTCGCGGGCACCTGGAAGGATCTGACCGAAAATGTCAATTCGATGGCCTCGAACTTGACTGGTCAGGTGCGCAACATCGCCGAAGTCACTACCGCGGTGGCGAACGGTGACCTGTCGAAGAAGATCACCGTGGACGTGAAGGGCGAAATCCTCGAGCTCAAGGACACCATCAACACCATGGTGGACCAATTGAACGCCTTCGCGGGCGAAGTGACGCGCGTGGCCCGCGAAGTCGGCACCGAAGGCAAGCTCGGCGGCCAGGCGCAATTGAAGGGCGTTGCGGGAACCTGGAAGAACCTCACCGACTCGGTGAACTCCATGGCCTCGAATCTCACCGGCCAGGTGCGCAACATCGCCGAGGTGGCGACCGCGGTCGCGCAGGGCGACCTGTCGAAGAAGATCACGGTGACCGTTTCCGGGGAGATTTTGGAGCTCAAGGAAACCATCAACACCATGGTGGATCAACTGCGCTCGTTCGCGGGCGAAGTGACCCGCGTGGCGCGCGAAGTGGGCACCGAGGGGCGACTCGGCGGCCAGGCGCAGGTGCCCGGGGTTGCCGGAACCTGGAAGGATCTCACCGATTCGGTCAACTCCATGGCGGGGAACCTCACCGCCCAGGTGCGCAACATCGCCGAAGTGTCGACCGCGATCGCCAACGGCGATCTGTCGCGCAAGATCACGGTGGACGCGCGCGGCGAGATCCTGCAGCTGAAGGAAACGCTCAACACGATGGTGGATCAGTTGAACCGGTTTGCCTCGGAGGTCACGCGCGTGGCCCGCGAGGTCGGCACCGAGGGCAAGCTCGGCGGGCAGGCCAACGTGCCCGGCGTCGCCGGCACCTGGAAGGATCTCACCGAGAACGTCAACTTCATGGCGTCGAATCTGACCGGCCAGGTGCGCAACATCGCCGAGGTGACCACGGCCGTCGCGCGCGGTGACCTTTCGCGAAAGATCACCGTCGACGTGAAGGGCGAGATCCTCGAGCTGAAGAACACCATCAATACCATGGTGGATCAGTTGAACGGTTTCGCCGGCGAAGTGACCCGCGTGGCGCGCGAAGTGGGCACGGAGGGCAAGCTCGGCGGCCAGGCCGAAGTGCCGGGCGTTGCCGGCACCTGGAAGGACCTCACCGACAACGTCAATTCCATGGCAGGCAATCTGACCGGCCAGGTGCGCAACATCGCCGAGGTGGCGACCGCCATCGCGAACGGGGATCTTTCCCGCAAGATCACCGTGGACGTGCGCGGCGAGATCCTCCTCCTGAAGGAAACGCTCAACACCATGGTCGACCAGCTGCGCTCGTTCGCGGGCGAGGTCACGCGCGTGGCGCGCGAAGTCGGGACCGACGGCCGTCTCGGCGGCCAGGCGGTGGTGCCGGGCGTCGCCGGCACCTGGAAGGATTTGACCGACAACGTCAATCTGCTGGCGGCGAACCTCACCACCCAGGTGCGCAACATCGCTGAGGTGACCACGGCCGTGGCGCGCGGGGACCTTTCCCGAAAGATCACCGTCGACGTGAAGGGCGAGATCCTCGAGCTGAAGAACACCATCAATACCATGGTGGATCAACTGAACGGCTTCGCCGGCGAAGTGACCCGCGTGGCGCGCGAAGTGGGCACCGAAGGGCGGCTGGGAGGACAGGCCGAAGTGCCCGGCGTTGCCGGCACTTGGAAGGATCTGACCGACACGGTGAACGTGATGGCGGCGAACCTCACCGAACAGGTGCGCGGCATCGTCAAGGTCGTGACGGCGGTCGCCGACGGAGACTTGAAGCAAAACCTGACCGTCGCCTCCAAGGGCGAGGTCGCCGCCTTGGCCGAAACCATCAACAACATGACCGACACACTGGCGACCTTCGCCGATCAGGTGACCACGGTGGCGCGCGAAGTGGGCGTCGAAGGTCGCCTCGGCGGTCAGGCCAACGTGCCCGGGGCGGCTGGCACGTGGAAGGATCTGACCGGCAACGTCAATTTGCTGGCCGCCAACCTCACCACGCAGGTGCGCGCCATCGCCGAGGTGGCGACCGCCGTGACCAAGGGCGATCTGACCCGCTCGGTGCAGGTCGAGGCGCGCGGCGAGGTCGCCGAACTCAAGGACAACATCAACACCATGATCGGGAATCTGCGCCTCACCACGGAGCAGAACACCGAGCAGGATTGGCTGAAGACGAACCTGGCGCGCTTCACCAACATGCTCCAGGGCCAGCGCGATCTCGCCACCGTCGGCCGGCTGCTGCTCTCGGAGCTCGCGCCCCTGGTCGAGGCGCAGCAGGGGGTCATCTATCAGGTCGACGCCGACGATGCAGCGAGTGCGTTGAAGCTCCTGTCCTCGTACGCGGACGGCGCCGTGGAGGGGCACGCGAGTCGTCTGCAGCTCGGCGAGGGGCTCATCGGCCAATGCGCGCTCGACGGGCGGCGCATCTTGATCACGGAAATGCCGGACAGCGCCGTGCCGATCACCTCGGGATTGTTCCAGGCCAAGCCGCGGCACGTGATCGTGCTGCCGGTGCTGTTCGAGGTGCAGGTGAAGGCGGTCATCGAGCTGGCCTCGCTCGGCGGATTCACGGATCTTCAGCTCACCTTTCTCGAGCAGCTCACCACCTCCATCGGCATTGTTCTCAACTCGATCGAGGCGACCATGCAGACCGAGGGCCTGCTCAAGCAATCGCAGCAGCTCGCGACGGAGCTGCAGACGCAGCAGCGCGAGCTGCAGCAGACCAACGAGAAGCTCGAGCAGAAGGCCCAACAGCTCGCCGACCGCAACGTCGAGGTCGAGGCGAAGAACCAGGAGATCGAGCAGGCGCGCCGAGCCGTCGAGGAGAAAGCGACCGAGCTCGCGCTTACCTCGAAGTACAAGTCCGAATTCCTTGCCAACATGTCGCACGAGCTGCGCACGCCGCTCAACAGCATTCTCATCCTCGGTCAGCAGCTGTCGGAAAATCCGGATGGCAATCTGTCGGCCAAACAGGTGGAATTCGCGCGCACCATTCACGGCGCAGGGACGGATCTGCTCAATCTCATCAGCGACATTCTCGATCTTTCCAAGATCGAATCGGGGACGGTTTCGGTCGACGCCGAGGAGGTGTATTTCACCAACTTGCTGGAGATGATCGCCCGCCCGATCCGCCACGAGGCGGAGAACCGCCGTCTGCAATTCGAGGTCGAGCTCTCTCAGCACGTCGAGCGCAGCATCACCACGGACTTGAAGCGCCTGCAGCAGGTGCTCAAGAACCTGTTGTCGAATGCGTTCAAATTTACGGCCGAGGGCGGCGTCAAGCTCAAGGTGTCGCCCGCGGTGAGCGGATGGAACGAGGATCACCCCACATTGCGCCGTGCCGCCGCGGTCGTCGCGTTCGAGGTTTCCGACACGGGCATCGGCATTCCGCCCGAGAAGCAGCGCATCATCTTCGAGGCTTTCCAGCAAGCCGATGCAGGCACCAGCCGCAAGTACGGAGGCACGGGCCTCGGGCTTGCCATCAGCCGCGAGCTTGCCAATCTTCTCGGCGGCGAGATCCAGTTGCGTTCGACCCCCGGCATCGGAAGCGTGTTCACGCTCTACCTGCCGATCACCTACTTGGGCAGCGGAATTGCCCGGACCTCGGCAGGAGGCGGGGAGGCACCTCTGCAGCCGGTCCAGCCGATGACGTTCTCGATCCGGTCGGCGGAACGGCCGCCGGAACAGATCCCCGACGACCGTCACACTGTCGCTCCCGGCGAGAGCGTCGTGCTCATCGTCGAGGACGACCCGCATTTCGCGCGGCTCATGATGGGGGCCGCGAGGGACAAAGGGTTCAAGGTGCTGGTCGCCAGCCGCGGCACGGAGGCGCTGGCACTTGCGCGCGAGCACCATCCGACGGCTATTTCGCTCGACATCTTCCTGCCGGACATGCTGGGCTGGACCGTGCTCAGCCAGTTGAAGCAGGATGCGGCGACCCGGCACATCCCGGTGCAGATCGTGACGCTCGACGAGGACCGCCACCATGGTCTTGCGCGCGGCGCATTCTCGTTCGTGCACAAACCCGCCTCATCGCAGGGTCTCGAAGAGGCGTTCGCGCGGATCAAAGGCTATGCGGCGCCCCGCCGCAAGCGCTTGTTGCTGGTGGAGGACGATCAGAACGAGCGCAACAGCGTCGCGGAACTGCTGAGCCACGAGGACATCGAAATTGCCGCGGCGGAAACCGGAGCCGAGGCGCTCGCACAGCTCAAGCGCGATCAGGTCGATTGCGTGGTGCTCGATCTGAAGCTTCCCGACATGTCCGGCTTCGAGGTGCTCGAGACCATCCGCGATGACGCGGCGCTGCGCGACATACCGGTGGTGGTTTTCACGGGACGGGAACTGTCGGCCGACGAGGATGCGACGCTGCATACGATGGCGCGCAGCGTCGTGGTCAAGGGCGTCGAATCGCCCGAGCGGCTGCTCGATGAGACGGCGCTCTTCCTGCATCGCGTGGTGGCGGATCTGCCGCCCGCCAAGCAACGCATGCTCGAGCGACTGCACAGCTCCGACGAGGACCTTTTGCGCCGCACCGTGCTGCTCGTGGATGACGACGCGCGCAACATCTTCGCGCTGTCGAGCGTGCTCGAGCGTCGGGGCATGGAGGTGCTGACGGCAACCACGGGCAGCGAGGCGATCGGAGTATTGACTTCGCGCGAGGACGTGGCGATCGTGCTGATGGATATCATGATGCCGGGGATGGACGGTTACGAGACCATCCAGGAAATCCGATCGAAGCCGGCGTTCAGGCGGCTGCCGATCCTCGCGCTCACGGCCAAGGCGATGAAAGGCGACCGCGAGAAATGCCTCGAGGCGGGCGCGTCGGATTACCTGGCGAAACCCGTCAACGTGGATCAGCTCCTGTCCGCGCTGCGCATGTGGCTGCATCGGTGAGCGTCGAGGAAAACCCGGACAAGGTGAACATCCTGCTGGTCGACGACCAGCAGGCCAAGCTCCTGAGTCACGAGGTCGTGCTGGCGGAGATCGGCGAGAATTTGTTCAAGGCCTGCTCGGCGCGCGAAGCGTTCGAGTGCCTGCTCAAGAACGAGATCGGCCTCATCCTCATCGATGTCTGCATGCCGGAGCTCGACGGTTTCGAGCTGGCCGCCATGATCCGGGAGCATCCGAGATTCCAACGGACCGCCATCATCTTCGTGTCCGCCGTGAATTTCGCGCATCTGGACCAGTTGCGCGGCTACCAGCTAGGGGCGGTCGATTACGTTCCCGTGCCGGTCGTGCCGGAGTTGCTGCGCGCCAAGGTGAAGGTGTTCGTCGAGCTGTACCGCAAGACGCGCCAATTGGAGCAGTTCAACGCCGCTCTCGAGGCCCGCGTGCTCGAGCGCACGGCGGACCTGCGCCGTTTCAACGAGGAGCTCGAGCAGCGAATCGAGGAACGGACGCACGAGCGCGAGACTGCACTTGCGCAGTTGTTCGAGGCGCAGAAAATGGACACCATCGGCCAGTTGACCGGCGGCGTCGCGCACGATTTCAACAATCTCCTGATGGCGGTGCTCGGCAGCCTCACGCTGCTGGAAAAGCGCCTGCCCGATGATCCCCAATGCCGTCGGCTGCTGCAGAATGCGGTGCAAGGCGCGCAGCGCGGAGCGGCGCTCACTCAGCGCTTGCTGGCATTCTCGCGCCGCCAGGAGCTGAAGCCCGAAGCCGTGGATCTCGCTGCGCTGGTGAGCGGGATGGAGGAACTGCTCAAGCGCGCGCTCGGGCTCGCCATCGAGCTGAAGTGCGCTTTCTCCGACGCCCTGGTGCCGGTGCTGGTCGATGCCAACCAGCTCGAGTTGGCGCTGCTCAACCTCGCGCTCAATGCGCGCGATGCCATGCCGGAGGGCGGGAAGCTCACGATCACCGCGGCCGCAGAGACCAAGGAGGAGTCGAGCGCCGGCCACGACTCACGGCTTGCGCCCGGCGAGTATTTGAGGATCAGCATCGCGGATACCGGCTCAGGCATGGACGAACAAACGCTGGCCAAAGCGACGGATCCGTTTTTCACCACCAAGGGTCCCGGCAAGGGGACCGGCCTCGGATTGTCGATGGTCCATGGGTTGGCGGCGCAATCCGGCGGATTGCTGCGGATCGACAGCGCTCCGAAGATGGGAACCACGGTGCAGCTCTGGCTGCCTCGCGCCATGACGGTGCCGGGACCGGGCACCCGCAACGTCGAGCGCCTGCGACCGGCACCGGCGGCGACGCAACCCTGCCGCGTGCTGATCGTGGACGACGATCAGCTGGTGCTGACCGGCACGGCGGCATTGATCGAAGATCTCGGGCACACCGCGATCGAAGCGCATTCCGGCGCGGAGGCATTGTCCACGCTCGCCGCTGGCACGCCGATCGATCTGGTGATGACCGACCACGCGATGCCCGACATGAGCGGCCTGCAACTGGCGCAAAACATCCAGGAACGCTATCCGGGGCTGCCCATCATTCTCGCCACGGGATTCGCGGAACTCCCGACCGACCCTGCCAAGTTCCGCATTCAGAAACTCTCGAAGCCTTGCACCCAGCAAGAGATCGCCGTCGCCATCGACATGGCTCTCAATTCTCGGGAGCCGGCCTCTGCTTACGCCTGACGTCGGGCGCCGCGGTGGCGGCTGGGGTGCCGCGGGGGCGGCGGCAGGCGACGCGGGGGCGGCGGCAGGCGACGCGGGTGGCTGGTCCTGCCGTTGCCGGCCGGGTTCCCGAGCCGATGAAACTCGCTACGCTAGGCGTACCGGGCGGCGCGTACTAGGCGGCCGATACCCGATCCGTACCCGCCACCCCATCCGGACGCAGCGCTGTAGCCCGCTCGGGCTCGCGAACCTCGAGCAGCTCATCGAACAGCGCGCGATAATGAACGACGGCTCTGCGCAGCAACTCGGTGTCGGCTTGCCCACGCTCATCCGCCAATGCGATGGCCCGCGCGGATCGATAGTTGGAAACCACGCCGGGATAATCCACCGAGATGTCCGCGGCCCGCGCCTCAAAGTCGCCCATGGGATACCCGCGCTTCGCCATGAGCTCATACACCAAATGGTCCGCCTGAATCACCGCCGCCTTCGGGTCGTCGACGAAACGCGCCTGCACGGTGGTCCAGGCTTGTTGAAAGCGAGACGCCTCGCCCACAGTCAAGGGCACGATGTCCAGCCGCGCCACACGCCTTTGCCGTGCTTCGAGTTCGGCTTCGGCCTTGCCGCGGCTTCCAAGTTCGTTGACCGTACGATCGTATTCGGGGCCGAAGCGCTGCCGTAGTTCCGCCGACTGCTTGCGCTTGCGCTGGGCCTGCGACCACGCGATGACGGCAACCACGGCGACGATGAGGACGCCGACCAGAACGAGCGCATATATAGAGTTTGTGTCCATGAGGCGACTCTCCCACCCTGCGCTTGCAAAATCAGTCGGCCCCGCTCGCCGGCGCCCGTAGGAGAGCGCCCACGGAATCGGACAATGCTCCCGGCCGCCGCCGCGCCGGGCTTCGCATAGTACAATTCGCCACGTTGTCAGCTTACTGGACGTCCAAATCGAATGACTGCATTGAGCTCGCCGCCGGATGAGTCGGAGGACGAAGCCCGTCGTGGCGTCCGCCAGGCCGAGGTGGCCGCAGCCCTGTTGAAAGTGCTTCCGCCCCCGGCCCTCCTGGTGCGGCGTGAAGACACGGCCCCCTACGAATGCGACGGGTTGACCGCCTTCAAGGCGAGACCCATGCTCGTGGCCCTTCCCGAGGACGAAACGCAGCTGGTCGCCACTCTCAAGGTGTGCCATCGACTCGGTGTGCCAGTGGTCGCGCGCGGGGCGGGCACCGGACTCTCGGGCGGCGCCCTGCCGCATCGTCTCGGCGTCACGCTGTCGCTCGCCAAGTTCGACAAGATCGTGCGGGTCGACCCGCTGTCCTGCACCGCTGTGGTTCAATGCGGCGTGCGCAATCTCGCGATCAGCGAGGCGGCGGCTCCTTACGGCTTGTATTACGCCCCCGACCCGAGCAGTCAGATCGCCTGTACCATCGGCGGCAACGTCGCCGAAAATTCAGGCGGCGTGCACTGTCTCAAGTACGGGATGACCTTGCACAACGTGCTCAGAGTCCGCGGCTTCACCGCCGCGGGCGAGCCGATTGAATTCGGGTCCGAGGCTCTCGATGCACCGGGAATCGATCTATTGTCGGTGGTGATCGGCAGCGAGGGAATGCTCGCCATCACCACCGAGGTCACCGTCAAGCTCGTGCCCAAGCCCGAGCTGGCCCGCTGCATCGTTGCGAGCTTTCCGACAATCGAGTCGGCGGGCAGCGCGGTCGCGAGCGTGATCGCGCAGGGCATAGTGCCGGCCGGCCTCGAACTCATGGATCAGCGCATGACGGCGGTGGCTGAGGACTACGTGCACGCCGGCTACGATTTGTCCGCGGCGGCGCTGCTGCTCTGCGAGAGCGACGGCACCGCGGAGGAAGTCGCCGAAGAGGTCGCTGCGATGACGCGCGTCCTCGAGCAGAGCGGCGCCAGCCGGATCGAGGTGAGCCAAGACGAGGCGCAGCGGCTGAAGTTCTGGAGCGGACGCAAGAATGCCTTTCCGGCGTCGGGGGGCATCAGCCCGGATTACATGTGCATGGATTCGACCATCCCGCGCAAGCGCCTGGCCGAAATGCTGCTGGCCATTCAGGCGATGGAATCAACGTATCAGCTCCAATGCGTGAACGTGTTCCACGCGGGCGACGGCAATCTTCACCCGCTCATCCTGTTCGATGCCAACGATCCCGATCAGTTCAGGCGCTGTGAGCTGTTCGGTGCGGAGATCCTCGAGGCGAGCCTGAGACTTGGCGGTACCGTGACGGGAGAACACGGCGTCGGCGTGGAGAAGCTCAATTCCATGTGCGTGCAGTTTTCACCCGCTGAGCGGGAGCAATTCATCGCCGTCAAGCGCGCCTTCGACCCCGCCGAGATGCTCAACCCGGGCAAGGTGATTCCGACGCTCGCGCGTTGCGCGGAGTACGGCAAGATGCACGTGCACCGCGGAATGCTGCCCTTCCCGGAGCTGCCGAGATATTGATGGCCGCGGACGCACTCAGTCGCGAGGCGGCAGTCGATCGGCTAAGAGACAGGATTCTCGATGCGCGCGTGCGGCGCGTGAGTCTCGACATCCGCGGTGGCAACACCAAGGCGTTCTATGCGGAAGCCTCGCGCGGCGAGCCGCTCGGGCTTGCCGAGCTCACGGGCATCTCGAGCTACGAGCCGAGCGAGCTCGTGGTTACCGCGCGGGCAGGCACGCCGCTCGCGGAGCTCGAGGCCGCTCTCGCCGAGCAGGGTCAGTGCCTCGCGTTCGAGCCTCCGCGGTTCGCGGCGGGTGGCACAGTGGGCGGCATGGTCGCGGCCGGGCTGTCCGGCCCCGCGCGAGCGGCCGCCGGGCCGCTCCGTGACTACGTGCTCGGTGCCACCCTTCTCAATGGGCGGGGCGAGCTGCTGAGCTTCGGCGGCCAGGTGATGAAAAACGTGGCGGGTTACGATGTCTCGCGCCTCATGGCAGGATCCTGGGGAATCCTCGGCATCCTGTGCGAGGTCTCTTTGAAAGTGTTGGCGAGGAAAGTGGCCGTGGCGACGCTGTCGTTCGACTGGGATGAGCGGCGGGCGCTCGCCGAGATGGCACGCTGGAACGCGCTGCCGCTGCCAATGAGTACGAGCGCCTGGTACGCGGGATGTTTGAGAATTCGGCTGGCAGGCGCGGAGGCGGCGGTGCGCAGCGCCTGCCGACAACTCGGCGGCACGGAGCTCGATCCCGACACTGCCGCGAATTGGTGGGAGAGCGTGCGCGATCATCGCCATCCTTATTTTCAGCTGAGCGGCGAGGAGCTTGCTTCCGGCGAGTGCCTATGGCGAATCTCGGTGCCGGCCGCCACACAGCCGCTCGAGCAAGCCGGTTTCATCGGCTGGGGGGGTGCGGAGCGATGGTGGCGCACGCGCGCGCCGGCGCACCAAATCCGTGCCCTCGCAACGGCAGCCCACGGCCATGCGACGTTGGTGCGGGCGGCCGATAAATCCGCAGGCGCTTTTGCGCCCGTGGCGGAAACCTCGATGCGCATCCACCGCGCCCTGAAGAGCGCTTTCGACCCCGATCGCGTGCTCAACGCCGGTCGGCTCTATGCGGATCTTTGACGAGCGCCCATGCAAACCACATTGAGTCCTGAATTCGCCGGAACGCCCGAGGGTACCGAGGCGGAGGCGATTCTGCGCAAGTGCGTCCACTGTGGGTTTTGCAATGCGACTTGCCCGACGTATCAATTGCTCGGCGACGAGCTCGATGGCCCGCGCGGCCGGATCTATCTCATCAAGGAGATGCTCGAAGGCGGCGAGGTAACCCAGCGTACCCAGCAGCACCTCGATCGCTGCTTGACCTGCCGCAACTGCGAGACCACCTGCCCGAGCGGCGTGCGTTACGGACAGCTGGTCGAGATCGGCCGCCAGCTCGTCGAGCGCAGGGTCGAGCGTCCGCTCAAGGCGAGGGCGGCGCGTTGGCTGCTCAAAGAGGGGCTCACTTCGCCGCTGTTCGCGCCGGCGATGAAAATCGGCCAGCTGTTGCGGCCGCTGTTGCCGCCCGTATTGCGCAGCAAAGTGCCGTCAGTCAGCCGCTCCACGCTCGGCGAGTTCGAGTCTCGAGATCACCGTCGCAAGGTACTGTTGCTGCGCGGCTGCGTGCAACCGGCGATGCGACCCGAGATTCACCGCGCAACCCGGCGGGTGCTTGATGCCGCGGCCATTCAGACCGTGTTCGCCGCGGACGAGGGCTGCTGCGGGGCTCTGCGCACGCATCTCGCCGATCGGGATGGCGGCCTGGCCCACATGCGCCGCAACGTCGATGCCTGGTGGCCGATGGTCTCGAGCGGCATGATCGAGGCCATCGTGATCAACGCCTCGGGCTGCAGCCAAATGGTGAAGGAATACGCGCATGCGTTGCGCCACGAGCCGGCTTATGCCGAGCGCGCGGCGCGCATCGTCGCCATGACCCGGGATTTGTGCGAATTATTGCCCGAACTGGCGCTGACGCTGAAGGGTCGGATCGACGTGCGCGCGGCGCCTCGGCTGGCATTTCATGCGCCGTGCACCTTGCAGCACGGCCAGCGCATTGTGGGCGTCGATGCGCAGCTCCGCGCCCTCGGCTTCGAGGTCAGGCAGCCGGAGGAGAGTCATCTGTGCTGTGGATCGGCCGGGACCTATTCCGTCCTGCAGCCGCAACTCGCCGGCTCGCTCCGCGATCGCAAGCTTGCCCGTCTCGATGCCCTGGCACCCGAGTGCATCGTCTCGGCGAATATCGGCTGCATTCAGCACCTCGCGAGCGGCACGTCGACGCCGGTGAAGCACTGGATCGAGGTGCTCGATGAGGCGCTGGTCGGCTGAACGGGACGAAGCGAGCGATCGCGGCGAGACGCCCTGCTTTATGGCCTGACGGGCATCAAAAATTGATTGATCACGCCGGCGACCGCCTCCGGATCCTCCCAAAAGGGGTTGTGCCCGAGCCCGTCGAATACCTTCACCTGAGCGGCGGGCAGTGCGTCGATCAAGGTCTTGCGCATTGGTGCCTCCATGATCGGGTCTTTGCTGCCCCAGATGAGGAGGGTAGGGGCCTTGAGCTTCGGCAGCGTGCTCTGCAGGTCGCCGTAAAGATTGTCGCTCGGCAGCCCTTGGTCGAGCACCGCGAGCCACACCCGTAGCGGTATTCCCGCGGCGTCCTTGCGCTGACGCCGGATGAAATCCGGATCGACCGGCGTGGGCGAATCCCACCAGGCCATCATGAATGGAGAATCCGGCTCGATCGGTTCCTTGAGCTTGCGGATCTCGGCGGCGAAATCGAATTTGGGCGGCGCCATACCCGGCGGGCGGCCGCCGGTGGATGCGATCAGCACCACGCGACCCGTCTTCTCGGGCCAGTACTCGGCGAACGTCTGGGCGATGATGCTGCCCAGTGAGTGACCGACGATGTCGGCGCGTGCGATGCCCAGGGAGTCGAGCAGCAGCTTGATGTCATAGGCGAAGTCGAGCCGGGTATAACAGCATTCCGGCTTGCCCGATTGGCCGTGGCCGCGGATGTCCACGAGCACCAGGCGCAGGCGCTTCGACAAATAGGGCAGCAGCGGCACCCAGTCGCGCGCATTGTCGGTGTAGCCATGGATCAATACCACGGGCGTTCCGGATGCGTTGCCCGTATCGATGTAGGCCAGGGTCTCGCCATCCGGCAAAACCGCCTGTCTTTTCATCGCGTCAAAGGCGTTGAGATCGACTTTGAGCGGCGGCGGGGCCGGGTCGGCTGCGGTGCTCACGGACCCCGCCAGCAAAAATCCGAGCGCCCCCGCCGTTACCATCATCTTCCGCGCCATGTTTGCAGCTTAACTGAAATCGTGCACCATCCCGCATAAGCTCATGCCGATTATTGATTGGGCATGCCCGCCAGTCCTCTTTAGGCTGGTCCGCTGAACACGAAAGAGGTCCCGATATGACCCAGCCCGAGCAACGCGCCGAATGGCGCTTCGATACCATCGCGGTGCACGGCGGCTACTCGCCCGATCCGACGACCCGGTCGGTGGCGGTGCCGCTGTATCAAACCGTCGCGTATGCCTTCGACAGTGCTCAGCATGGCGCGGATTTGTTCGACTTGAAGGTGCCGGGCAACATCTACACCCGGATCATGAACCCGACCCAGGACGTCCTCGAACAGCGCCTCGCAGCGCTCGAGGGGGGGATTGCCGCTCTCGCGTTGGCCTCCGGACAGGCCGCCACGACCTATGCCATCCTCACCATCGCCGAGACGGGCGACAACATCGTCTCTTCCAGCGCGCTGTACGGGGGGACGTACAATTTATTCGCCCACACGCTGCCGCAATACGGCATCGAGGCGCGCTTCGCCGATTACCGCAAGCCCGAATCCTTCGAGCCGCTCATCGATCAAAAGACCAAGGCGGTCTTCGTGGAATCGCTCGGAAATCCGCAGGGCAATGTCACCGACATCGCCCGCATTGCGCAAATCGCCCATCGCCATGGCGTCCCGTTGATTGTCGACAACACCGTCCCGACGCCCTATCTGAGCCGGCCGATCGAGCACGGCGCCGATATCGTGGTGCATTCGCTGACCAAATATCTGGGTGGGCACGGCACGAGCGTCGGCGGGGCGATCGTCGATTCCGGCCGGTTTCCATGGGCCACACACAAGCAACGCTTCCGGCGGCTGAACGAACCCGACGTGAGTTATCACGGGGTGGTGTACACCGAAGCGCTGGGTCCCGCCGCCTACATCGGTCGCGCCAGGGTCGTGCCGTTGCGCAATACGGGCGCCGCCATCTCTCCGTTCAATGCGTTTTTGATTTTGCAGGGCATGCAGACCTTGTCGTTGCGCATGGATCGCATCTGCGAGAGCGCACTGAAAATTGCCCGCCATCTCGCGCAGCATCCCAAGGTCGCCTGGACCACTTACGCCGGCTTGGAGGATCACCCCGATCATGGATTGGCACGCAAGTATCTGTCCGGAAAAGCCTCCGGTGTGTTGACGTTCGGCCTGGCCGGGCCGACCGGCGAGGGGCGCGAGCGCGGCGCGCGGTTTCTCGATGCGTTGCAGTTGTTCACCCGACTGGTCAACATCGGTGATGTCCGCTCGCTGGCCACCCACCCCGCGTCCACCACTCATCGCCAGCTGTCGCCGGACGAACTGCGCCATGCGGGGGTATCGGAAGACACCGTCCGCTTGTCCATCGGAATCGAGGACCTGAAGGATCTGCTCGCTGACTTGGACCGCGCGCTCGCCGCCGTTTGAGCGGCGTCGCGCGCGGTCACCCGATTGAAATAATATCCATGGAGGATTTGCCGGCGACGGCACTAAACTCGCTCGACTGAGTCCAACCTCGTAAGCCCCGGAGTTGCCATGACCACGAGCGACAAGAGACCGAGACGCACCCCGAAGGGGGCGAAGACCCCGAGGACCTCTAAAGGCGCCGAAACGGCGCATGCCGCCGAAAATCCGGTGATTGGCGACCCCGCCGAGGCGTCGCGCAACCCCCGGACGGCGGTCCCGTTGCTCGACACCGCCCAGGCTCTCGCCACGGTTCCCGCCGCCGCCGAGGTTCCCGCTGCCGGGAAGTCGGGAAATGGTCCGCGCGCGGGCAAAACAGGCAAAAAAATCGCGGAACCCCGTCGGATCAAGGACATCAGTGTCACGGTCACCCCGCGCCATCGCGAGGATCGCCACGCGTCGATCGCGTTGGCGGCTTATTTCAGATCGGAATCGCGCGGTTTCGCGCCCGGTCATGAACTCGAGGATTGGCTGGTCGCGGAGGAAGAAGTCGACCAGCGATTGCTCGGCGAGGGGCGCGTCTCCTGAGTTTGCGTTAGTTGCTGAGGATGGGGCCTGCTGAGATACTCGCTGTTTCGCGAAGGAGTGCTCCTTGGGCGGCGGCAAGCATATCTTGGTTGGCGACGTGGGCGGCACGCATGCGCGGTTTGCGGTCGTCGACGCTTCCGGGCCACCGCCCTGGCGAATTCAAGACCGGCAGGATTTGGCCGAGGCGTTTCCCACCTTCATCGACGCCTTAAAAAGCTATTTTGGGCGGAGTGCGGTGAATTCGAAACCTGCCGTGGCGGCGATTGCGGTCGCAGGGCCGGTCAACGCCGGTACGGCGCGCTTTACCAATCGCGGGTGGGAGATTTCGGAAAACGACCTCCGGCAATTCGGATTCGAGCAAGCCATTTTGGTGAACGATTTCGAGGCGCTCGCCTTCGCGGCGGAGGTGCTCGTGGATCAGGATCTTGCGGTCATCGGTCCGGACGTGAAGGGCCGGGACGGAGGCACCATCACCATTCTCGGGCCGGGCACCGGTTTTGGAGTGGCCTGCCTGGCGCGCTACGGCAACCGCTGCCTGCCGTTGGCCACCGAGGGTGGTCACATAGGTTTCGCTCCGAGCGACGCGGCCGAACTCGCGGCGCTGCAAGCGATGTGGAAGCAAAAGGGACGGGTGTCGGTGGAGCGGATCTTGTCGGGCTCGGGTCTGGAGAATCTCTATAAGACGCTGGAACAACTGGCGGGCCGCGAGCCCCGCGTTTTGAGCGCCGCGGACATCAGCACCCAGGCAATGCAGAACGACTCCGGCTGCCGTGCCGCCCTTACCATGTTTTGCTCCATCTTCGGCGCCGTGGCCGGGGATCTCGCGCTCGCACACGGCGCGCGCGGGGGAGTTTATATCGCCGGCGGAATTACACAAAAGATCCAGGCATTCCTCGTCGAGAGCCCGTTCCGAAAGCGCTTCGAGGACAAGGGCCGGCTCTCCTCTTTCGTGCAAGCGATACCCACCAAGCTGATCGTCAATGCCGACGTCGCCATGATCGGCGCCGCGCGCGCCGGGCTGACGATCACCTCCGCGCAATGAGGTGGGCAGGGCGGAGCGCGGGGCGACGGGCGCGCCGATGAGCCCGCTGCCGATCGCGAAAGGCTCCGCACCCGGCGCTCCCGGTATGCCACCCACGTGGTCGAGCAGCGCAAAAGAAATGGTCGGGTGCGCGCTCGGCCGCTCGCGACTGTGGTTCACCGTCGGTGGCGGTATCGTGAACGAGGTGTATTACCCGCGCATCGACATTCCGCAGATCCGGGATCTCGGCTTCATCGTCGCCGATGGCCGCGGGTTCTGGGTGGAAGTGAAGCGGCTCTGGCAGCACACGGTCGAGCTGCTTGCCCCCGGGATTCCGGCGGTGCGCATCGTGCACCGGCATCCTCGATTCGAGCTCGCGCTGCGGATCGTCGCCGGTTCGGAGCGCGACGTGCTGATGATCGACGTGGCGCTCACGGGCGATGAGAATCTACGCCCGTACGCCTTGCTTGCGCCGCACCTCGGCGGCACGGGCGGCGGCAATCGAGCGGAGGTGACCGCGCAATCCGGGCGGCGGATTCTCGCCGCGACGCAGGGACCTTATTCTCTGGCGCTCGCCGCGGCCACCGCCGTTCAAACCGACGCTTTCAACCGCGCCAGCGCGGGCAATGTCGGCGCCAGCGATGGGTGGCAGGATTTCCACACCCACGGCGCGATGTCCTGGGAATACGCCGACGCCGGGCCCGGCAACGTCGCGCTGATCGGCGAGCTGACCCGATCCTGCGTCCTTGCGCTCGCTTTCGGGAGCAGCAGCGAATCCGCCGCCACGCTCGCGCTCTCGGCCTTGTACGAGCCATTCGATCACACGCGCGACCGGTACATCCAGGGCTGGAGCGAGTGGTATGACCAATCGCGCGTGCCCCCGGACTATACGGTGGGACTGCCGCCGCAATGCGCCGCGCAATTTCACATGTCGGCCATGGTGCTGCGTGCGCATCAGGATAAGACCTACCCGGGAGCGATGGTGGCGAGCCTTTCCGTACCGTGGGGCAACACCAAAGAGGAGCGCGAGGGATATCACCTGGTATGGCCGCGCGATCTGGTCGAATGCGCGGGTGCCCTGCTCGCGGTTGGCGCGACGCGCGAGGCGGGCAATACGCTGAGATATCTGCTCGCCACGCAGTTGGAGGACGGCCATTGGTACCAAAATCAGTGGCTGGGCAGCAAGCCGTACTGGACCGGCATTCAATTGGACGAGACCGCGCTCCCAGTGCTGCTGGCCGCGCTCCTCGCGGAACGCGATGCACTCGAAGGGACCGAGATTGCCGGGATGATCCGGCGCGCACTCTCGTACATCGTGCGGCGCGGTCCGGCCACCGACCAGGATCGGTGGGAGGAAAGCGCCGGGCTCAACACGTTCACGCTCGCGTCATGCATCGCCGCCCTGGTGGCCGGTGCTGACTATCTCGAGCCCGATGCGCGCGATCTGGCGCTCGACTTCGCGGATTATTGGAATTCGCGGCTGGAGGACTGGACCGCCGTGCACGATACGCCGCTCGCGCGCCGATTTGCGATCCCCGGATATTACGTCCGCGTCGCGCCGCCGCAGGCGGTCGCCGACCGGGGCGCGTTCGATCGGGTGGTGATCATCAAGAACCAGGCCCGGGATCCGGGACTGCCGGCGGCCGCGCAGTTCGGCGTAGATTTCCTGCAATTGGTGCGCTTCGGTCTGCGCAGCGCGGACGATCCGTTGATTCTCGGCAGCGTTCGTCTCGCCGATGCGCTCTTGAAGGTCGATACACCCAACGGCCCATGCTGGCACCGGTATCTGGACGACGGCTACGGGGAGCACGACGATGGCAGCGCCTATGACGGGGTGGGCCGAGGGCGGGCCTGGCCGCTGCTGACCGGCGAACGCGCGCATTACGAGATTACGTGCGGCAATGATCCCGTCCCTTTGATGGAGAGCATGGCGCGCATGGCATCGCCGGGGGGGATGTTGCCGGAACAGGTATGGGATGCTGCGCCCATTCCGGAACGCGGCCTGCGGCCGGGCCAGGCGACGGGCTCCGCCATGCCGCTTGCATGGACTCACGCGGAATATTTGAAACTCGTGGCCTCGCGCGCCTTGAAGCGTCCGTTCGACCGTCCGGAGTCCGTTTGGCGGCGCTATCGTGGCCAACGAAGCATTCCCTCCCGCGCGACTTGGTGCGAGCACGCCGTGATCGACAGCGTGCGGCCCGGTATGTCGGTGGTGCTGGCGCTTTGCGAACCCGCCGTGGTGCGCTACGGTTTCGACGGCTGGCGGGACATTCGGGAATCGGCAACCGTGCCGAATAGTTTGGGAGTTCATGTGCTCACCATCGATACCTCGCGGCTCGCCTCCGGCCAACGGCTGGATTTCACGTTTCGCTATCTGCCGGGGGACCGCTGGGTGGGGGAGGACTATCACGTGAGCGTGGATACGGCGCTTTAATGCAACGGGGAGTCCGTGTGGGAGTTGACCGGCACCCGAATAGGCTCCGGCCGATGGGAATGCGCGCGCTCAGGGCGGATGCTGGTCCTCCTGATCGAACTCCCAGGAGATCCCTATGAATCGCATGATCGGCACATTGATGATCGTCGGCGCAGTGGGCGCGGGTATGCAGGCGATGGCGGATGAGCCCTCGTCAACATCGAGCAACGATTCCGGCGCGACCATGAATACGCATCAAACGATGCATCACATGATGAAGGACTGCATGGCGAAGGCCAAAGCCTCAAACAACGGCATGTCCGAGCAGGACATGAAGAAGTCCTGCAAGGACCAAATCAAGGCCAAGGTGGATCATCCGGACGACACGTCGCCCACGGTGACTCCGGCTCACTAACCAACCGGTCGGCCCGCGCCCGGAGGCGCGGGCACCGCGGCCGTATGCTGTGCAGCGTCAGTCGTGGGGTGCCGGCAGCGTCAGACCCCAGGGCGAGCTTTCGCCACCGCGCTCGATCGGCACCTCGATGACGGCCGGCCGCTCAGCTTGCAACGCGCGCTCGAGCGCCGTGCTCAACTCTGCCGGAGTGTCGGCACGTAGCGCGAGAGCGCCAAAGCTCTCCGTATATTTGCCAAAGTCCGGATTGTCGAGTTCGGCTCCGAGCACTCGACCCTGATACTGCTCGATTTGATCGCGGCGCACATTGCCGAAGCCGCGGTTGTTGAACAGCACTGTGACCACGGGGAGCGCGTATTGGACGGCGGTGGCGAGTTCCTGGCTGCCGAACAGGAATCCCCCGTCGCCCGACACCGCGACCACGGCTTTTCCGGGATTGGCAACCTGCACCCCGAGCGCCGTGTTGAAGCCGAAGCCCAAATTATCCTGGTAGCCGCCCGTGACGTAGCGGCGCGGGCCGTACACCGGGAATCCGAAGCGCGAGGTAAAGCCCGCCTGGCAAATTTCCTCGACGTAGAACCCGTCGCGAGGCAATACGCTACGGATCACATCGATATAGCTCATCTGCGGTTGAATACACTGAATCCTGGTGCGTGCACGCGCTCTCAAGCCCGTGAATGCCTGTTCCTGGGAGGCGCGGCTGCCGACGATCGGGGCCAGGGCCTCGATCAAGGCTGCGGTGCCGGCCGCCGAATCCGCGACGATGCCGACGTGAGGTTTGAGGCGCACCAGCTCCGTCGGGTCGATGTCGATCCGCACGATTTTCAGCTCCCGCGGCAGCCAGCGCCAGCGCAAATGCTGCAGTTCCAACCGGCTGCCGATTCCGATCAGCAGGTCCGCCTCCTTCCAGTACTCGTAGGCGGCGACGGAATCGAGCGCCAACGGCGAGTCGTCGCTCACGATTCCCTTGCCGCTGCGATGCGCGGTGACCGGAGCCTGCAGGAGCGCGGCGAGGCCGAGCACCGCCTCGCCGGCGTGCAACGCGCCGGCCCCGACGCTGATGAGAGGACGCTTCGCCGCCGCGATGAGCCGGGCAGCCTTCACGATGGAATCCGGATCGGGCATGGGCGCCGGGATGGGCGCCGATCGCATCGGCGGCGTCACGTCGGCTCGCAGGCCGAATACGTCCCAGGGAGTTTCCACCGCCACGGGCCGGATTCGCCCGGAGGCGAGCTGCCGAAATGCCTCGGCCATTACGTGAGGCGCTGCCGTGGGGTGCTCGATGCGCTCGGCCCATTTGGTCAGTCCCCGAAGCAGCGCGAGCTGATCGGGTAGCTCGTGCAGCTGTCCGCGGCCCCGACCGATCAGATGCGACATGATGTTCCCGGTGATGCACAGCACCGGCGCGGTCGCGCCATAGGCGGTGCAAAGCGCCGCCGCCGAATTCAACACACCCGGTCCTGGAACGACCGTGTACACGCCGACGCGGCCGGTGGACTTTGCATAGCCGTAGGCCATGTAGGCCGCGCCCTGTTCGTGCCGCGTGGTGATGAAGCGAATCGCATCGGCGCGCCGCGCCAGCGCATCGTTGAAGTCGTACATATGTGCACCGGGGATGCCGAACACCGTATCGACTCCGTGCGCGATGAGCGATTCGACGATCGCCTCACCCGTGGTCATGACAGTCATTGAAAGGTCCTCAAGCCTCGATGAGTCCGTGCCGGATCGCGATCAGAGTGAGCTCGGATTGATTTTCCACATCGAGTTTTTGCTTGATGTTGTAGAGGTGGGTGCCGACCGTGGAGGCCGACAGCTTCAAATCTTGCGCGATGCGTTGCACGGAGGCGCCGCGGGCCAGGCGCACGAACACTTCGAATTCACGCTCGGAGAGCCGCTCGACGGGCGACTTCGACGCGCCGTCGAATTCCGCCAGCGCGAGCTTCTGAGCGAGCGCGGCGTCGAGGTAGCGCCGCCCGTTGCCGACCGCGGTGACTGCTTCCACCAGCGCTTCCGGCGCGCTTCGCTTGGACAGAAAACCGAGTGCACCCTCGGTCAGGGAGCGTCGTGCGTGCATGACATCGTCGTGCGCGGACAGGGTCAAGACACGCGCGCCGGGATGGTGGGCGCGGATGCGGCGCAGGGCCTCGATTCCGCCCATGCCGGGCATCGCGATATCCATGACCACCACATCCGGCGCGAACTCGGTGTAGAGCCGGCAGGCGGCTTCTCCCGAATCCGCCTCGGCGATGACCGACAGATCGGGGATCGACTGCAGCAGCAGACGAAAGCCCGTGCGGACCACCGCATGATCGTCGACCAGCAGCACGCGGATCATGCCGCCACCGCGAGCGGAATATCGGCCGACAGCAGGACCCCGCGGGCGGCCTGGTTGCACACACTCAGCGTGCCGCCGAGCTGTGCGACACGATCGGCGAGGCCGCGCAGCCCGTAGTGGCCGGGACGGGCCCAGTCCGCGGGCAACCCGACCCCGTCATCGGCCACTGCCACGTGGATCCGTTGCGCATCGCCCTCGATGGAGATGTCGACGTGCGACGGCCGTGCGTGACGCAGTGCGTTGGTCAATCCTTCCTGGACGACGCGATAGATCGCGAGCGTGACGGAGGGGCCGATTTCCGCGGGCAGCTGGTGCTTCACATCGATGGAGATGGCTGGGTTCCGCCGTTGCCAATCGCGCACCAGATTTTCGATGGTTGCCGACAGCCCGACCGCATCGAGCGACAAGGGCGCCAGGCGCGGGATCAGACTGTGCATGGCATCGTAGAGCCGCGCCGCCTCGTCGGAAATCAGCCGCGCCGCCTCGCCGGTGGCGGGATCGCGAGCGCCCCCCTGCGCCGCGATGGCGAGTGCGAGGCTGCGGATGGCGGTCACCGATTGGCCGAACTCATCGTGCAATTCGTGTGCAATGAGCCGACGCTCCTCTTCGACCCGCTGATCGGCCAGCGAGGCCATTTCACGGCGTTCCTCGAGGCGCGCTTCCGCGTCGCGTGCCTGACGCTCCGCCTGCACCTTGTCCTCGACCGCTTGAGCCATCCGGTTGAAAGCGTTGCCGATGACCTCGGCCTCCGAACCGGGCAACCGTGGAAGGCGGAACGCAAGATCGCCGCGCTGCAGGCGCTCCAGACCCTGCGCGATGATGGGAATGGGTTTGAACACCCGCGCCACCAACCAGAACGCGGCGGCATTCATGATGATCAGCATGCCGGCACCGACGAGCGAGATGCGCACGACATCGTCCCACGCGTCCAGCACGGCGCGCGAGGGCTGCGCTTCGACCACCAATTGCACGCCCCCTCGCAGCATGAAAACCTCCCGCGCCGAGGTGGGCGTGAACCAGCGAGCGAACCAGGCGGGGGCTTCGCGTCCGGCCTTGTAGGTTGCGGCGGGCGCGCGGTACAAAATTTCTCCTGACGGCGCCTGGAGATAGACCTCATTGGCGCGGACCCGTCCGAGTTGCCGCACGAACTGCATCACCATGTCCGGCCCCCCGATGGTGGAGTAGACCGAGGCCAACTGGCCCAGGAGCTGGGAGGCCACCCGATTGGCAGCCTCAATCTCCTCACGCACCGACTCCTGGGTGCTCTGGACCTCCGCCGCGATCAGCACGATCACGAAGGCGGCGCTCAGGCCTGAAATGACCAGATTCAATTGCGTCCTGAGCTTCATGGGCCGCATGGTACCAGGGGCGAACCACGGCACACCGAACTGCGCCGGCCCGCGGGTGCCTCCGGCTCATGAAAATCATGAGGGTTGTTTCATGAGTGTGAGGATCCATCGGCCGTGCGATGCCCGCAGCATGAAATCGTACCTGGCCAAGAGGATGCGACATGAAATGGGAAACACCGCAGGCGGTTGAGTTACGGTTCGGCATGGAAATCACCATGTACGTGGCTAATCGCTGATACGTCGATAGGGCGCCGGCCCGCGCAGGCCGGCACGCCCGCTCAATCCTTCCCGCGTGAAAATTCGTGTGCTCGGGTCGGCCGCCGGGGGCGGTTTTCCCCAATGGAACTGCAACTGCCCCAACTGCGCCGGCCATCGAGCCGGGACCTTGAAGGCGCCGGCGCGCACTCAGTCCTCCATCGCCGTCGCCGGAAGGGACCCGGCCTGCTGGGTGCTGGTGAACGCCTCGCCGGACATCCGCGCGCAACTCCTCGATGCCCCGTACCTGCAGCCGAACCGAGCTCTCCGGGATACGGCGCTCTGCGCCATCGTCCTGGTGGACGGTCAAGTCGACCACACCACGGGACTTTACATGTTGCGGGAAGCGACCCGCCCGTGGCCGATCTGGTGTACCGACAGCACCCATGCGGACCTGACTCGCGGCAATCCGATATTGAGCGTGCTCGGGCATTTCTGCGGCGTCGATCGCCGCCGCATCGAGCTGGACCGGGTATTCGCCATCGACCAGGTGACCGACCTGCAGTGGCGCGCGCTGCCTGTGGCGAGCAAGCCCGCGCCGTACTCGCCCAATCGCGAGGCGCCGGTGCCGGGCGACAATGTTGCGCTGGTCATCGAAGATTGCTCGAGCGGGCGTTCGGCGGTTTATGCGCCGGGTCTTTCGGCCATCGACGCCCGGCTGTGGGAGTTCATGCAGGCCGCGGCGTGCGTGCTGGTCGACGGCACCTTCTGGAGCGACGATGAAATGATACGCGCGGGTGTCTCCGGCAAGCGCGCCCGAGACATCGGGCATTTGCCCCAGAGCGGGCCGGACGGCATGCTCGAGCAGCTCGATCGGCTCCCCGCGGGCGTGCGCAAGATATTGATCCACATCAACAACACCAATCCAATCCTGGATGAGTTATCGGTGCAATTCGGCGAGCTGCGGCGTCACGGGGTCGAATTGGCGCAGGATGGCATGGAGATCTCGCTGTGAGCGATCGACCCTGGAGCCGCGACGAATTCGAGGCTCAGTTGAGGCAGCAGGGCTCGGCGTATCACATCCATCATCCGTTCAATGTGCTGCTCAATTCAGGCAACGCGAATCGCGATCAGATCCGCGGCTGGGTCGCAAACCGCTACTACTATCAAATCAGCATACCCATCAAGGATGCCGCGATTCTGGCCAATTGCCCTGATCGAGCGGTGCGGCGCAGCTGGGTGCAGCGCATTTTGGACCATGACGGCTACGGCGAGGATCCGGGCGGGATCGACTCGTGGCTGCGGCTCGGTGAGGCGGTGGGCTGGTCGCGGCAGTCCGTGGAAAGCCTCTCGGAAGTTTTGCCGGGCGTGCGCTTCGCGGTGGATGCGTACGTGAACTTCGCGCGCCGGGCGCCGTGGCAGGAGGCGGTATGTTCCTCGCTGACCGAGCTGTTCGCGCCGGAGATCCACAAACAGCGGCTCGCCAACTGGCCGCAGCACTACCCCTGGATCGATGTCTCCGGACTCAAATATTTTCAAAGCCGGGTGAGCCTGGCGCGGCGAGACGTTGAATTCGGCTTGAAATTCACGTTGGATCACTTCGTGACGCGTGCCATGCAGCAGCGGGCGCTCGAGATTCTCAAATTCAAGCTCGACGTGCTCTGGCAGATGAATGACGCCATGGCGCTGCGCTACTCGGTGCCGGTATGAGCACGGAGGGCATTCAAGGCGCATCCCGACTGTCGATCGGGAGAGGTTTTCGATTGCAGTGGGAGGCCGCGCAGAATGCCTACGTGCTCTTGTTCCCGGAAGGCATGATCAAGCTGAACGGCAGCGCCGGGGAGATCATGAAGCGATGCACGGGAGAATCGAGCGTTGCCGAGATCACGGCCGATCTCGAGCGCACGTTCGGGACCTCCGGGCTGTCGGCGGATGTCATCGCCTTCATGGAGATGGCGTACGCCAAGCAGTGGCTGTCGGTAGCCCCATGACGGCGGTCTCCGTGCCCCCGACCAGCCCCGTAATTCAGCCCGGGCCGCCGCTCTGGCTGTTGCTCGAGCTCACCTACCGCTGCCCGCTGCACTGCGCTTTTTGCTACAACCCGACGGATTTCGCGCGCAGCGGACCGGAGCTCGGCACCGAAGACTGGCTGCGCGTGCTCACGGAGGCTCGCGCACTCGGTTCGGTGCAACTGGGGCTGTCGGGCGGGGAGCCGCTGTCCCGAGACGACCTCGAGCCGATCGTGGCGGAGGCACACAGGCTTGGGTTCTACACCAATCTGATCACTTCGGGCGTGGGCCTCAGCGAGACGCGCATCAGGGCGCTCAAGGATGCGGGGCTCGATCATATTCAGCTGTCCTTTCAGGACAGCACCCGGCAGATGAACGACTTCCTGAGCAGCACCCGCACGTTCGACCTGAAGTCCAAGGTCGCCGCGCTCATCAAAGGCCACGACTATCCGATGGTTCTGAACGTGGTGCTGCACCGGCTCAACATCGATCACGTCGAGGAGATCCTGCAAATGGCGGAGCGCATGGGCGCGGACTACGTGGAGCTCGCCAACACGCAGTTCTACGGCTGGGCCTGGCACAACCGCCGGCAATTGATGCCGAGCCGGGCGCAAGTCGAGCGCGCCGAGGAGGTCACGCGGCGCTTCCGCGAGCGTCAGCATCGCCCGATGCGGATTTTCTTCGTGGTGCCGGACTATTTCGAAAAGCGTCCGAAGGCCTGCATGAACGGGCTGGGATCCATTTTCCTGACCGTCACGCCGGATGGCACGGCGCTGCCTTGTCATGCGGCGCGGATGCTGCCGGGCCTCACGTTTCCGAACGTCAAGGCCTCGAGTATCGAGCACATCTGGTACCAGTCATCCGGATTCACGCATTTCCGCGGAGATGCGTGGATGAAGGAGCCGTGCAGAAGCTGTCCCGAGAAGACGCGCGACTTCGGCGGCTGCCGCTGTCAGGCCTATTTATTGACCGGCGATGCGGCCAATGCCGACCCGGTCTGCGACCTGTCGCCGCACCACCACGTGGTGGTCGACGCGGCCCTCGCGGTGGATCCGGAAAAGCCGATGGTGTTTCGCTCGCGCGCCAATTCGTCTAGTCTTTTCTGATGCATTTGATCACCCAGCTGTTTCTCGTCGCACTGGCCGGCGAGACCGGAATACGTCTCTGGCTGGCGTATCGCCAGGCCGCCGCCGTGAGCGCCCACCGCGACCGGGTGCCCGATCTGTTCGCGCAGCGCATTGGGCTCCCCGACCAGCAGCGGGCTGCGGACTACACCGTGGCTCGGGTGCACGCGGGCCAATGGGCGACGCTGTTCGAGGCGCTCATCAAGCTCGCCCTGACCTTGGGCGGCGGTCTCGCGCTCCTGGGCGCTCTGGTGGCGCGCATCGGATGGCCCGAACCCTGGGGGGGCACGCTCACGGTGCTGGCGGTGTTCCTGTTGCTCGGGGTTCTGGGTCTGCCGTTCACGCTCTGGCGAACGTTTCGAATCGAAGCGCGCTTCGGATTCAATCGGATCTCTCCGGCGCTGTTCGCCGTAGATCTCGCGAAGCAGGCGCTGCTCGGCCTGGTGCTCGGCGCACCGCTGGTGCTGTCGACGATTTACCTCATGGAGAAAGCCGGCCGTTGGTGGTGGGCTTGGGCCTGGCTCGTGTGGATGGGCGTGTCGCTAGCGTTGACCTGGGCGGCGCCGAGGTTCATCGCGCCGCTATTCAACAAATTCTCCGAGCTTACGGACAACGCATTGCGCGAGCGTGTGGAGCGGCTGCTCGAGCGTTGCGGGTTCAAGGCGGGCGGCGGCGTGTTCGTGATGGACGGTTCGCGGCGATCTGCCCACGGCAACGCGTATTTCACGGGCATCGGGAGAAACAAGCGCATCGTATTCTTCGATACGCTACTGGCGCGCATCGACGGCGAGGAGCTCGAAGCGGTTTTGGCGCACGAGCTGGGACATTTCCGGTTGCATCACGTGCGTCAACGCTTGGTGGTGTCCTCGGTGTCGCTGTTGGCCGGACTGGCGCTGCTTGGCTGGCTGGCTGCCCGGCCGGATTTTTATAGCGCTTTGGGTGTTCCCTCGGGGTCCCCAGCCATGGCACTGGTGCTGTTCGTGGTGGTCGTGCCCGTGTTCACCTTCTTCGCCACGCCGCTCGAAGCCTGGTGGTCCAGGCGGCACGAGCGCGAGGCCGACGATTTCGCGGTGGCCCATGCGAATCCGGAGCGGTTGGCCGCGGCGCTGGTCAAGCTGTATCGGGACAACGCCAGTACGCTGACGCCCGACGCGGTGCATTCGGCTTTCTACGATTCGCACCCGCCGGCGCTCGAGCGGATAGGGCGCCTGCAGCGGCTCAAGTCTGCGGCACAAGTCTGAGCGGCTGCGGCGCAAGTCGGCGGCCCGCAGGATACCCGAACGAGGGACTCAAGCCGCAGCCCGCTGTCCCGGCGCCTCTTCCAACGCATTCGCGAGCACGTCATCGATCCGCTCCGCCCATACGAAGGCGAGTTTGTTGCGCACGCTCTCGGGGATGTCCTCCAGATCGCGCCGATTGCGCGCCGGCAGAATCACCGTGCGGATGCCGGCACGGGCCGCCGCCACGCATTTTTCCTTGATGCCGCCCACCGGAAGCACGACACCGCGCAGGCTGATCTCGCCGGTCATCGCCACATCCGAGCGCACGGTGCGCTTCGACAGGAGCGAAGCCAGGGATGTCGCCATCGCCACGCCGGCGCTCGGACCGTCCTTGGGAATGGCGCCTGCGGGCACGTGGATGTGCAGATCGCAATCATCCAGCGCGGCAGGATCTATGCCCAAACGGTCCGCCTGGGATTTCACCAGCGTCACGGCGGTCTGGGCGCTCTCCTTCATCACATCACCCAGCTGGCCGGTCAAGATGAGCTTGCCGGTGCCTTTGACCCGGCTCGACTCGATGAACAGGATATCGCCGCCCGCCGGCGTCCAAGCCAGTCCGGTGGCAACGCCCGGCACGCTGGTGCGAAGCGCCACGTCGTTCTCGAAGCGGGGAGCACCCAGGATCGTCGCCACTTCGGCAGTATCGATGCTCACGCTCTCGGCTTTGCCCGAGGCAATGGCGACCGCGGAATTGCGCAGCAGCGCGCCGATCTGACGCTCCAGATTTCTGACTCCGGCCTCGCGCGTGTAGTCGCCGATCACCCTGCGCAACGCCTCATCGGAGATCTTGATCTGCTCCGCGGTCAAGCCGTTGGCGGCAAGCTGGCGTGCGAGCAGGTAGCGTCTCGCAATTTGCATCTTCTCCTCTTCCGTGTAGCCCGCGAGCTCGATCACCTCCATGCGGTCGCGCAGCGGCGCGGGTATGGAATCGAGCACGTTGGCCGTGCCGATGAACAAGACTTTTGACAGGTCGAACGGTACTGCCAGGTAATTGTCGCGAAACGTATTGTTCTGCTCCGGGTCGAGCACCTCGAGCAGCGCCGAGAACGGATCGCCCTGGTAGCTCGCCGAGAGCTTGTCGACCTCATCCAGCATCAGCACCGGATTGCGCCGCCCTGCCTTGCGCACCGCCTGCGCGATATTGCCCGGCAGCGAACCGATATACGTGCGCCGATGTCCGCGGATCTCGGCCTCATCGTGAACGCCCCCCAGGCTCACGCGCCGGAACTTCAGTCCGAGTGCTTTGGCGATGCTTTGCCCGAGAGACGTCTTGCCGACCCCCGGCGGCCCGACGAAACAGAGGATCGGACTGCGGCCTTCCGGATTGAGCTTGCGCACCGCAAGGAACTCGAGAATGCGGCGCTTGACCTTCTCCAGGCCGTAATGATCCTCATCGAGGATCACTCGCGCTCGCTCGATGTCCAGCTGCTCCGGATCGATTTTCGACCACGGCATGGCGATCAGCCAGTCGAGGTAGTTGCGCGTCATGGAATACTCCGCCGCGCCCTCCGGCATGCGCTCGAGGCGCGCCAGCTCGCGCAGCGCCTGCTCCTCCGCTTCGGGCGGCATCTTCGCTTCGGCGATCGATTTCTTGAGATCCTCGGCTTCCGCTCCGTTGCGGCCCCCTTCGCCGAGCTCCTTCTGGATCTGGTGCAAGCGTTCTCGCAGGACGGCCTCTTTTTGACGCTCGTCGAAGGCTTCGCGCGTGCGCTCGTCGATTTGTCGCGAGACCTTCAGAACCTCGATCCGGCGGTTGAGCAGCGCGAGCACCCGGTCGAGTCGTGCCTTGAGGTCGAACGTCGCGAGAATTTCCTGTTTCTCCGCGGACTTCAAGTCCATGAAGCTGGTCACGATGTCCGCCAGAGTCGGCACCGACTGGATGGCACGAATCGCGTTGACGAGCTCGCTCGGCACCTGCGGCAGAAGCTGCGACGCCTCGATCGCGCGCTCACGCAAGGTCAATCCGCGCGCCTCGACTTCACGGTCGGTCACGGCCGGCTCGCGGTGCGGTTCGATTCGGGCGACTGGGAACGGGTCGAGGCTCACGTAATCGAGCACGGTGAAACGCTGCTCGCCCTGCGCGATGAGATGGTGCGTACCGTCCGCCGCGGTGACGAATCGCACGATCGAGGCCACGGTGCCCACCCGATGCAGCTGCTGGGAGGGCGGTTCCTCGCCCGCGTCTGCTGTCGGAGCTGCGCCTGTGGCTGCGCCCGCGTCTGCGACCGCCTCCGATTGCAGCACCAGTCCGACCCGCCGTTGAGTGCGCACGGCCTCTTGCGCCGCCGCCAAGGCGCGCTTGCCGGATACGGCAATCGGCAGCACGACACCCGGGAACAGTACGGTGTCGCGTACCGGCAGGATGATCAACACGTCTTCGGGTGTCACGGTGTTTTGCAAAGGACTCTCGTTGCTCATAGTGGGGACCCCGTCAGGCGCAGATGCAGATATCCGAGCTCGAGGCGCAGCTCGAGCAGCACGTAGCTGCCCGGCGGCAAATCGATGCGCCGCCGCATTCGGCCGTAGGGGATTTCCATGCGGATGACTTCGCCTGCCGCCCGGAAATCCGGGGGCGGCACGTCGGTCTCGACCAACAAACCTGACGGTGTGATCTTCGCGACCACATCCTCGGCTCGTGCGCCCGGCAGCGCCAAGGTCACCTCGACTTCGCGGCCCTGAGCCACGATATTCGCCGGCGGCTCCCAGACGGGGGTTGAAGGCCCTGCCAGCAGCTCATAGAAATGACGGTGCCGGCGCTCGGCCTCGTCGAGGCGCGCGCAGGCCTCCGCCCACATCCATGATTTTCGACGCGTCATAGAATTCCGACCCGGTCCAGTTGGCTCATTCCGATCAGAAATGAGGGCGGGTGGTTTCAGTTCAAGGCTGGCGCGTCAGGGCTTGGTCGGCGGTGCCTTTTCGGTCAACCGGACGGTGTAGCCGCCCGATTTCTCGTCCGCCCGGAGGGTCAAGAGCCCGCGTTTCTCCGCATCCGCGAGCAGGTCGTTGAACGAGCGGAAGCCGTAGAACCTCTCGTTGAACCCGGGATGACGGCGTTTGATGGCCTGCTTGATCATCGAGCCCCAGATCTGCTCGTTTTCACCGCGTTCCTCAGTGACGGCGTCGAGCGTCTCGACCACCAAATCAAGCGCATCCGCCGGGTCTGCAGCCTTGTTCTCCGAAGGCGCGTTGCTGTCGGCGGGGGAGCTCTCGCCAGGAGCGCTGTCGACCGGAACGCTGGCGGCTGGCGCGCTGACAGCGCGGTTACCGGCGTTGCCGCCCCCCGCACGCCGCCGCCTGGTGCGTTCCTTGCGCACCAGGTCATCGTAGTAGATGAACTCGTCGCAATTGTTGAGGAAGAGGTCGGAAGTCGAATTCTTGACGCCCACGCCGATCACCGTCTTGGCGTTCTCCCGCAGCTTGCTCACCAGGGGCGAGAAATCCGAATCGCCGCTCAGGATGACGAACGTGTCGACGTGCCCTTTGGTGTAGCAGAGATCCAGCGCATCGACGACCATCCTGATGTCCGCCGAGTTCTTGCCGGATTGGCGCACGTGCGGGATCTCGATGAGCTCGAACGCCGCCTCGTGCAGGCCGCGCTTGAAGTCCTTGTAGCGATCGAAGTCGCAGTAGGCCTTCTTGACCACGATGTGCCCCTTGAGCAGCAATCGTTCGAGCACCTTGTTGATGTCGAAACTCGGGTATTTGGCATCGCGTGCACCGAGGGCGATGTTCTCCAGATCGAGGAACACGGCCATGGTGGCATCGGAGGTAATGGTAGGCATAGAGTGTAATCCAGGGACCGCGGGAGCCGCGGCTAGAACCAATTGTAGTTGAAGCTGATGCTCACGCGCTCCGCGCGCACGGGATTCGGCGATACTTCGTGCCGCAGCCAGCTCTCGAACAACACGACCTTCCCCGCCTCGGCGGGCACCGTCATCCAGGTCCGGTTCGAGGCTCGCGCGTCCGCCTTGCGCGGTGGCGCGGCCATGAACCGATCGAGTCGCGGATCCTCGAATTTGAGCCCGGGTGAACCGCGCGGAACCCGCACATAGTAGGTGCCGCTCAGCGTCGACAAGGGGTGCAGGTGCAACACGTGCACGGTACGCTGCGGCATGATGTTCACCCAGCAATCCGTCATCGACAAGGTGCGACCGTCGAGGTCCCAATCGGCGGCCGCGGCGAACGCGCGCACGTGGCGCCGAAGCTTGCGCTCTAGCAGCGAAAAGGTGGGCGATACCCCTTGCAGCCGATGAGCCGACGCATAGGAAGTGTAGCCGCCCGGATAGTTCTGAGCGGACCAGAGCCGCCCCGCCGGATCGTCGAGCCTCAATTGCGTGCACTCCTGCAGCAGCACGCGATTGAAGTGCGCCGCGCCGCTCCGCTGCAGCGCGGCCGTGTACAGCAGCGTCGGGAATACAGGGTGAAAGGGCATTCGAACATCCGCCGCGGCGGTGCGGGTTACAGGGACAACTTGACTTCGTTGAACTGGATCAGCGGTTGCACGTCGGTGTAGCGGGGAATATCCGCCGTCAGTTCGGCCGCCGCAGGTCCCCAGACCTTGAGAAACGCTTCGATGGAATCGAAGTAGAACTGGCATCCGCCAAAAAAGGCGGGCGGTTGCCCGGGCGCCGTGCCTTGAATGCCCGCGTCCACCTCGGTCTTGTGCAGCCCGGTGGCCAGCAGTTTCATCGCCAATGGCATGTGTGTGCTCGTGTAGTACGCCATGTCGAAGTGCGCGCCGGGCTTATTCGGATACAGGATGCTGACTTTGATCATGTGAGCCGCCTCGAGAGAGGGTTGAGGTTAAGGAACATTATACGATGCCCGAGGCGGCTCCTGATCGGGGCGGGCGGATCGATCCCAGAACGCGCTCGAGCGACGCGCCGAGTTCGATCAGTGCGCCATCGCTGTGGGCGGGTCCGTCGAATTCGAGTGCGACGGGCAACCCGGCGTCGGTGAGCCCGGCCGGCAAAACCAAACCGGGAATTCCTGCCGTGCTCCCGGGGGCGATGTTTCGGGCGACGGCCTGATCGAACGGTACGGGCTGCCCTCGGATAACGAGCGTGGTCTCCTCGCCGATGCGCGGCGCCGCGACGCGGGAGGCGGGAAATACGAGTGCGGCGACGCCGGTGCTCTCGAAGTAACGGCGATAGAGTTCCCGCAACTCCGGCAGGAAGCGATCACGCGCCGCCGCATAGGCGGCCTCCGAGACGACATGGGCGCCGCCCGGCATCACTTCGCTTTTGAAGGTCGCCTGGATGTCGGTGCTCGCTTGCGCGACCAGCTCCTCCAGCGTCACGCCCGCCCCGTACTCCTCGAGGTAGCGTGCGAGCGCGAGGCGTACGTCGTGGTTTTGGACCTGATAGGTGGTCAGGTCGACCAGACGCTCGAGCCCTAGGAGCTGCGTCTCCACCAGCAGCACGCCGGCCCGCTCGAGGCGCGCGAGCGCGGCATCGGCGATCCGCTCCACTTCCGAGTCGAGCCCCGAGTACCAATAGTCGCGCACGATGCCGAGCCGTACCCCGCGAAGCGGCTTGGCGTCGGCGGGGCGCCCCCCCGGCACCAGAACGGAATCGAACAGGCGGATGTCGGCCATGCTTCGCGCATGCGGGCCGGTCTGATCGAACAGGCTCGAGATCGGCACACAGGCGCGCGTGGAATAGCGGCCGGTGGTCGGCCTGAAACCCACGATGCCGCAAAATGCCGCGGGTACTCGGATCGAGCCTTCGGTGTCCTCGGCGATGCCCAGCGGGGCGAGCCGGGCGGAGATCGCCGCCGCGGTCCCCCCGCTGCTGCCGCCGGGGATGCGCGCCGAATCGTAGGGATTGTGGACGGCGCCGAATGCCAGGTTGTTGCTGGTCCAGCCATAAGACAGCTCATGGAGATTGGTTTTGCCGAGCACGATGGCGCCGGCTGCGCGGAGCGAGGCAACCAGCGGAGCATCTTCTTTCGGCCGGAAGTGCCTGAGCGCCGGCGTGCCGCCGGTGGTGGCGTAATCACGAGTGTTGACGCTGTCTTTGACCGGGATGGGCAGCCCGAACAACGGCCCTGGCGCCTGGCCCGAGCGGCGTTCGCGGTCGCGCTCGCGGGCGCTCTCGAGTACCCGATCCGGCTCGAGCGTGATGAACGCGTTGAGCGCATGGGCGGCCCGGCACCGCTCGAGCAGCGCGCTCGCGTAGCGCTCGCACGAGAGTTCGCCGCGCGACATCCGCGCAACCGCCTCGACGGCCGTGAGCGCAGCAAGCTCGTCACGAGGCTCGCTGCGAGGTTCGTCCTGCGCGGCCAAGGTCAAGCCGGGCAGCGCGGCCGCTGCCGCGCCGGCTGCTGCGCCGAGCACGAACCGCCGACGGCGCGGATCATCGGGACGCGACACGGTCACGCCTCAGGGCCTGGCACATGCAATGCACCGCTCCGCCGCCATTGCCGATCATCGAGACATCGGGGTCGTACACGGTGAGGCCCTCGGCGCGACATGCGGCGATGAGATTCTTGCTCGAGGCCGGCACCAGCACGCGTTCGTCGCCCAACGCCACGACGTTGCTCCCGAGTTGCATGGCATCGCCATACGGGATCGGGATGGCGCGGATGCCATGGGATCTCAGCCAATCGATCAATTCCGGCTCCACCGCTTCGGCGCAGACCACGGCCAACCCTTCGGCGATCATTCCCATCTGCACGTCGAGGTGCAGGAAGTGCGAATCGAACTCGTAGGTGCGCATCTGCCAACCTTCGGACGCGAACCAGCCCTGGAGCTGCTTCACGGCCGGTTCTATCGAGCGCTCGCCGGAAAACCCGCAGATTGCGACGCCTGGCTTCAGGACCATGAAATCGCCGCCCTCCACGTTGCCGGCAGTGATCAGGTCATAGATCGGGATGTCGGCGTCCAGATAGAACTGGATGCACGCGGCATACTCGCCGCGCCGGTACGGCTTTTGTGCTTGCAGGATGACGGCGCCCCAGGGCGTCATGGCGCTCGAATCGCGGGCGAAGATCTGGTAGGGAAGATGGGGATCCGGCGGCAATACGTGAACGTTCACGCCGGCCTGGCGGTACACATCGAGCATCTCCCCGTATTGTTTGCGGGCGATCTCGACATCGAACTTCAATCCGATCCGCTCGGAGCGCTGTGCGACCGCATTGCCCCCGCGCCAGGCGAAATGATCGATGGGGCCGACGAGCACCTCGCGTAGACGACCGTATTCGCTGTCGACGCCCCAGCGCTCCAACCGCGGCGTGCCGCCGCCCTCGACCCGGGTTTTGAGCTTCATTGTAAATCCTTTGTCAGACAATGACCGACACGACGGCATGATTGCATAACCGGTCTCGCTTCGGCACCTCGCCCGCCGCAGCACTTCGGATGAAAAGCCTGCCTCGTTCTGGTAGCGTGCACACATGCGATTTTCCGTATGGGCTTGTGCCCCTCTGAAACACCTCTACCGTGCACTCGCGCTGGTCGCGCTGTTGATTGCCGGACAGCAAGGGGCGGTCGTTCACGAGATGGGGCATCTCGTCGGGGCGCAAAGCGCCGGTCTGCACAAAAGTGCGGGCGAGACGGCCGATGCCAACTGCGCGCTTTGTCCATTGTTCGCGCAAGTGGCGACCGCGGCTGTCAGCCACTCCCTTCCCATTCCCTTGCTTCTCTGCGCCGGGATCGACCGCGAGTCCCAGCCGCAAGTCGAGGCCATCGACACCGCCGTCCCCTCACCGCGAAGTCGCGGGCCGCCCTCCCTGAGCTGATCATTGGACGACGCACGAGCCGCGCGGGCAGTCAGCGCGGCTCGGATCGATTGGCTTTTGCGGAGTGATCTCAATGTACAGATTTTCCTTGGCGCGCACGGCCTTGATGGGCGCCGCCGCGGTGTTTTTCGGGTCGGCGTCGATGGCGGATTCGGCCGATCCGAGGGTCGGTGCCCTCGCCACGACAGGCAGCACGCCGGGCGCCACGCAGGACCTCATGCCGGCCATCGTGGTGACGGCTCAGCACCTCGATGAGGTGCGCTCACACATACAGACCCAGACCGGTGCGTCCACCTACACGCTCGACGCCAAGGCGATCGAGGCCACACCGGGCGGCGATAACACGCTTCTCAATCAAGTCGTGCTGCAGGCTCCGGACGTCGCGCAGGACTCGTTCGGCCAGTATCACGTGCGCGGCGACCATGATGGACTTCAATACCGTATCAACGGCGTCATCCTGCCCGAAGGCATCAGTGTATTCGGGCAGTCGCTCGATCCCCGGCTGATCACCTCCATCAGTCTGGTCACCGGTGCGCTGCCGGCAGAGTTCGGTCTGCGCACCGCCGGGATCATCGACATTACGACCAAGAGCGGTTTGCAGGCGCCGGGCGGGTCGATCTCCCTATACGGCGGAAGTCACGGCGAAATCGAGCCGAGCTTCGCCTACGGCGGCGGAGCAGGGTCGTTCAGCTACTTCGTGACCGGAGATTTTCTGCGCAATGACCTTGGGATCGAGTCCCCGGATGGCAGCTCCAATCCCATTCACGATCACACCACCCAGTACCATGGATTCGGCTACTTCGAGGATATCTTGAACGAGGACAACCGGATCTCCCTCATGCTGGGCAGCTCGGTGGGCAGGTTTCAGATTCCCAACCTCGATGGCGAGCATCCCTCGCTCGATCTGACCGTCAACGGCGTGCGGGACTATTACAGCCAGGCGCTCAATGAAAACCAGCGCGAGGTGACGCAGTTCGGCGCGTTGAGCTGGCAGCACTCGGTCGGCCCCTTGAACGTACAGACCTCCGTCATTGCACGTTACTCGAGCTTGACCTTCACGCCCGACTGGCTCGGAGATTTGCTGTTCACGGGCATCGCGCAGCAGGCGTTCAAGCAGAACGTCGCGTACGCAGGGCAAAGCGATGCCTCCTACGAGCTCGACGACAGCCATACCCTGCGGGGTGGGGTTTTCCTGCAGTCGGATCACTCGATCAGCAACACTGTCTCGCAGGTTCTCCTGACGGACGATACCGACCCCGCGACCGCCGATGTGCCGGTCAGCATCGCCGACAACGGCGCGAAGACCGAGTGGCTGTACAGCGCGTACCTGCAGGACGAGTGGAAGGTCAGGCCGAATTTCACCGTCAATTACGGCCTGCGATTCGACAAATTCAACGCCTATACGGGCGGACACCAGATCAGTCCGCGGCTCAACATGGTCTGGGAAGTGCTGCCCGATACCACGCTCCATGCCGGCTATTCCAGGTACTTTTCGCCGCCGCCTTTCGAACTCGTGGGCGCCAAGGACATCGCGCTGTTCCAGGACACGACTTCGCCGGCGCTGTCGCTCGGGGACACCGCTCCGCAGGCCGAGCGCGCGAATTACTACGATGCCGGGGTACAGCAGAAGATCACCTCGGACTTCACCATCGGCCTCGACAATTATTACAAGCAGTCGGCGGACCTGATCGACGAGGGTCAGTTCGGCGCGCCCATCATTCTCACGCCGTTCAACTATCGCTATGGCAAGCAGTACGGCTCGGAGTTGACCTTTAATTACTCCACGAAGACCTTCAACGCTTACTTGAATCTCGCGGTGCAAAGCGCCAAGGGCAAGGACATCGAGTCGGCGCAGTTCAATTTCACGCAGGCGGACCTCGCCTACATCGCGAACAATTACATTCATCTCGATCACGAGCAGCAGCACACCGCCTCCGGGGGCGTGTCATATCTCTGGAGGGACACGCGCTTCAGCGCGGATTTCCTGCTGGGCTCGGGGCTTCGCGCCGATCTGCCGCTGGCGGCGGGCGAAACGACGCCCTACGGCGGAACCAGCATTCCGAATGGCGAGCACCTGCCTTACTACACGCAGTTCAATACCGGGATCACGCATATATTCAACGTCCCGGGCAACGGCACGCTGACTGCAAGATTCGACGTGATCAACCTGTTCGACAAGATTTACGAGATCCGCAACGGCACGGGCGTCGGGGTGGGTGCGCCGCAGTTCGGGCCGCGGCGCGGATTGTTCTTCGGATTGTCGAAATCCTTATGACCCCGCCACCAGCCGATCGGGCGGGGGCCGCCGTTACATCCCCGACCGCTGTTACATGCCCGACTTGAACTCCAGCCACGCCCGGTTGAACGCGCGGGCTTCCTCCGGCGAGTAGATTTTTTGGAGCTCGAACCTCTCGCGCACATCGCGGGGCGGATAGATGATGGTATTGTCCCGCACCGCAGGTTCCAACAGCGGCACTGCCGCCGCATTCGCCGTCGCAAAACCGATGAACCGGGTAACAGACGCGGAGACCTCGGGACGCATGACGAAATCGATGAACGCCGATGCGCCGCTGGGATTGGGCGAGTCGGCCGGGATGACCATGCTGTCGATGTAGAAAGGCACCATCTCGCGAGCAAACGAGTATTCGATTTTGATGTTGCCGTGCGATTCATTGATCATGCGGCGGGAAATAAGCGCATCGCCCGAATAACCGATCGCGACGCACAGATCGCCCTCCGCGAGCTGCTGGTAATAGCCGCTGGTCGAGACGCGCCGGATGTAGGGACGGATTTCCTTGAGCTTGGCGGCAACCGCGGCGAGATTTGCCGGCTCGGCCGACAAGGTGGGCTGGCCGATATAACGTGCGACCATGGGCATGATGTCGCCCCAGGAATCGAGCAACCCGATGCCGCAGCCAGCGAATTTTGCAGCCACTTCTTTTTTGAGCACCATGTCCAAGCTGCCGATTGGGGCCGCGGGCATGACCGCCTTGACCTTGTCGACGTTATAAATGATGCCGGTGGTGCCCCACATCCAGGGAACCGCGTGCTGGTTACCGGGATCGACGCGGCTCAGCAGCTGCATGATCTTGGGATCCGCATTCTTCGCGTTGGGCATGCGCGCGGGGTCCAACACCTTCCAGAATCCCTTGGGAATCTCCCGTCCGAGTTCAGGCGCCGCGTTCATGGTGACCAGGTCATAGTTGGAGCTGCCCACTGATAGGATCGTCTCGGCGGTCTGCGGCGAATCGAGCACCGTGTAATTTACGTGGATGCCGGATTGCGCCTCGAACTGCGCGATCAGCGACGGCGGGAAATACTCCGCCCAGGCGTAAACGTTCAACGTGTGCGCCCGATCGGCTGCCTGGGCGCCACCTGGCAGAAAAAGGAGCGCCGCGATAGCAACGCTTCCCGCTACACGGTGCCGTTTCATCGCGAAGGGTGCTGTCAAAGGAAATCCCCGTCACGCCACTTGGCTGTCAGGGGATCTTACGGTGATTTGCCAGGTCGAGTGCGGTAAAAGCACTCGCCCGGCTTCAGTCGTCTCTGCCTATGTGCTCTCGCACGCCCCGTCGGCGTGAACGTGGACGGAGGCGGAATCGGACAGCCCCTGGGTGCTCGCGTGCCCGCACTTGCGGCTATTCGCATCGGCAGTCACGGCGGTCCATGCGATATTGCCCCGTCCACTGTCGTCGGGTGCCAACGACACCGGTATGCGGGTAAACCCATTGATGCGCTCGTGAGACAGCACGACGCTGTTGGGCTGGGTGCTGGTGTCATACACCGTGACGACGACATCCTCCGTTCCATCGTTGGTAATGGTCACATCGACGCCGTTCAATCCGCCCACGGCTGCCGTGCTCACCAACAACAGTGGGATGGAACTCAGCAATAGACCCTTATGGACGATCTGCATGGGGTTCTCCTTCCGTAAACAGCCACCCTCAAAACATTCGCTGAAAGTGTGCTGTGCGCGACGTGCGCTGGGTAGCAGGACGCTGCTCGTGAGAGGGTGGGAGGACGCCTACGATGGCGTCGCTAATAGATTGATTTTAATTAACAAATTGGCCATGTCAGCGGCCGGCAGGCGATCCGCCGACAGTCGTTCCAGAGGCGCCGTCGTCAGCGGCGTCCTCGTGAGCTTGCGCCATCACGGCGGAGCAGTCTTTATTCTTGGCAAGGCCGGGATCGATCAGCGCCAACGCGGCCGCCGCGGGCGTCAACAGCGTCCCCAATGCGACCGCGATCCCGGTTTGTGCAATCAGCTTGTCCGCTTTGACACCCACTGCCGGGTGCAACAGCGTGCCATGCAACGTGATGGGGGAGCGCAAGCGCAGCAGACGTATCTTCTTGGGATCGCCTTGCAGGGTGAGATCGAGCTTCTCGTCCCGCAGATCCACGTTGCCGCGCCCCGTGATGAGCACATTGGTCGTATCGATGAACACGGACTTGGAGTCGAGCACGCCTTTCTGTGCCTGAAAGTCCACGATGCCGCAACGAATCTGAGTTTCCTTATGGTTCTCCGACAGCAACAAGCCCAGCCCGTTGATGACGTTGATGCCCGTCAATTCGGCGAGCGCATTATTCATCTGTCCATCCGGCAGCGCGACGCTGAAACTGCCGTCCGCGGTCGATGCGAGTTTATGCACCGATGTGCCGAACCCATGGATCTTGAGGCGTCCGAGCAGCGTGCCGTCGAGCGGGGGCTGTTTCTCGGAAGCGGATTTAAATTGACCGAGATCCACGTCGTCCACGGCCATGTCGATGCTGGTCTCGGGGTCATCCTTGCGCGCGTCGATAGTCACGCTGCCTGAGAATTTCCCGGCATCGAGTACGAACGACAGAGGATCCATCCGCAACATGCCGTCGTGAAGCAGCAAGTGGAAGCCGACCTGCTTCATGGGCAATTTGGGCGCCACCACGGAGTTGGCATGATAGGTCACATCGGCGTCCATGCCGCGCACTCGATCGACTTGCAAGTCGGCGTCGGGGAAAAGGTGATCTGCGGGCGGCGCCGGTTGCGTCGGCGGGGGCGCCTTCGATGAACGATGCGACCGCGGCGACTTGGCCGCGGCCGCCGACTTCTCGGCATCCCCGGAGGACGCCGGCGATTGCAGCGAAGAATCGGGATTGCTTGCCGGATGCCCCAAGGTCGGGGCGAGATCCACCATGTCGAGGCTGGCGGAGTGCAGCTTCGCGTTCAGCTTGGGCTTGCTCCCGCCCGTTTGAACCTCCAGTTCGCCCTCGATATCGCTGGATCCGAGCTTGCCTTTGAAGTCTTCCAGCCGAAAATCCGTGCCGCTGTGTCTCACATCGGCGGCCAGCTGGTACGGCGGCGTGTTCGGCAACGCCAATCCGGTCAAATAAAACACGTCGGCCAGATCGCTCCCGGAGATGCTGAATTTCACGCGGTACGCGGCGAGATCGAACGGCTTCGGAAACGACGCTCGCGCATCCACGGTGATGTCTGAAGCCGTCAAGTGCGCCTGCAGGTCATATGGGTGATCGGGGTCCAGGTTGACCAGCGGTCCGCCATGAATCTGCGCCCGGAACGGCTTGTCGTTGAGCGATCCGCTGCAATCGAGTTTGAATCCAGCGCTTTGATTGCCGGCCTCGTCCGCGGCATTGAGCGCTCCGTCGAGCACGAGCTTGCGGATTCGATCTGTGACGCGCACGGTACCGTTCTCGATCAGCAACCGACGGATGGTCGGAATCTTGGCGGGTTTCGAGTTCGCCTGCGGCTTGCCGGAACTTTTGCCGAACTCCCAGCTCGCTCGTCCCTTCGAATCGCGCTCGAGATCCACTGTCGGCCGCATCACCTCGATCTTCGGGAGCACCAGTTGACCGCGCAGCAACCGACCGACACTGACGCTCACGATCAGGCGATCGGCTTGGAACATCACGTCACGCTGCGACCACGCAGGATTCTTCATGCTCAGCCCGTCGACTTCGGCGCTCGGATTCCAGGACCAAATATGCACTTTGAGGTCGCCCGCAATCGTGGTGGGCCGGCCGGTTTTCTCGGAAATCACCCGGGCGAGCGTGGGCTTGAAGTAGTTCCAGTCGAAGAACGCAAGGAATAACACGAGGAGCAGGATCAGGGCACCCAGCCCCACCCCGACCCATCGCGTCTTGCGGTGCGTGGCGAAGTAATCGCGCAACATGGCGAGAAGGATGATTCGCCGCCCGGATGAGGCGATGTAGGAAACGCACGCCAAGCCTTGTCGGCGCGGCCCGAAAATCTGCGCTGGCTGGTGCTGGCTGGTGCTGGCTGGTGCTGGCTGGTGTGCTGGCTGGCGCGCTGGCTGTGCGCTGCCGGGTGCGCTGCCGGGTGCGTCGGCCGGAAAGCGTTGCAGCACAGCATGTTTAACCGGTAAGGTGGCGCGGGTGAGCAACGACCCTCCGGCAATTCCCCATTCCGTTTCGGTCCCCCGATCGCCGCCCGCTCGTTGGTCCATGTTGGCGGCGCTCGGCATCGTGTTCGGCGATCTCGGTACGAGCCCGCTTTATACGCTGCAAACGGTGGTTCAAGCCATGGGCGGCAAATTTACCCCCGGCGAGGCGCTCGGCATCCTGTCGCTGGTGGTCTGGACCTTGATCATCACCATCTCGATCAAGTACTGCTTGTTCGTGATGCGTGCGGACAATCGGGGCGAGGGCGGAATTCTCGCGCTGATGTCATTGATCGGCGCCAACGACTTCAAGCCGGGCTACAGAGTTCTCACGGCGATGGGATTACTCGGCGCCGCGCTCATCTACGGCGATGGCGTGATCACGCCGGCGATCTCGGTGCTGAGCGCGATCGAGGGCGTCAATGTGGCAACCGATAGTTTGAAGCCCTACGTCATGCCCGCGGCAGTGCTGATTCTCATCGTGCTGTTCACGACCCAACGATTCGGCACCGAGAAAATCGGACGCGCTTTCGGGCCCATCATGTTGGTGTGGTTCGTGGTGATTGCAGCGCTGGGAGTATCCGCCATCGTGCAACATCCGGAGGTGCTCGCGGCGCTCGATCCGAGCCACGCCGTGCGTTTCATGACGCACGCGGGCGGCCATGGGCTGCTCGTGCTCGGCGGCGTGTTCCTGTGCATCACCGGCGGTGAGGCCCTGTACGCCGATATGGGGCATTTCGGCCGTGGACCCATTCGACTGTCCTGGTACACCATCGCGTTGCCGGCTTTGTTGTTGAGCTATGCGGGACAAACGGCCTTCGTCATGGACAAAGGATCGGTCAGTGGCAATCCTTTCTTTTTGATTGCCCCGGCCTGGGCGATCTATCCGCTGGTAGCGCTGGCGGCCGTGGCGACCGTGATTGCGAGCCAGGCGATCATTACCGGCTCCTTCTCCATGACCCGTCAGGCGATGCAGCTCGGCTGGCTGCCGGGGGTCACCATTCGCCAGACCTCGGATCAGGTGTACGGTCAGATTTATGTTCCCAGCGTCAACTGGCTTTTGATGACGGCGACCCTCGGTACGACCATCGCCTTCGGAAGTTCGGATCGGCTCGCCGGCGCGTATGGTACGGCAGTCTCCACTACCATGCTGCTCACCACGGGGCTCCTCTACAAGGCAATGCGGGACGTCTGGAAATGGCGGGCCGCGCCCGCGTTGGCGGTCATCTCGGTTTTTGCGTTCGTCGATCTGAGCTTTTTCTGCGCGAATCTGCTGAAAATCGCCGACGGTGGATGGTTACCGTTGACCTTCGCCGGAGTGCTGTTCGTCGTCATGGTGACCTGGCGCACCGGCATCGAAGCCATCCACACCGCACTGATGCAAACGCCCGAAACGGTCGAGCGGTTTCTGGCGCAGTTATCGGCCCACGAAATACCCCGCATCGACGGGACCACGGTGTTTCTCACCCGCAGCAATCAACGAGTATCCCGTTTGATCGTCGATCACGCCCATTACACCGGCGTACTGCCGAAGAGGACGATTGCCCTCAGCATCCGCTTCGAGAGCATCCCGCGCATCGTCGGGCCGAAATGCTCGGTGGTGGAAAAAATTGGCGAGGGCGTCTGGCTCATCGCGGCGCGCTTCGGCTTTTTCGAGATCCCCGATTTGCGATCTGCGCTCAACAACGCGCAGGGCCTGGAGACACCCATCGATTTCGACCAGGCACTGTTCGTGGCCGCCCGAGACCAGGTCGTTCCGCAAGTTCACTCAAGGGCCATGATGGGCTGGCGGGTGGCGCTATTCGCCTTCCTGTATCGCAACTCCGCGAAGATCGTGGACCGGTTCAACCTGCCGCCGGAGCGGGTGGTCGAGATCGCGAGGCAGATCGAGATTTAGCGACCCCGGAACGAGCGGATCCCGCGACAGCATATCCCGCAGCACGCTGATCAATCCGGCGATCACCAGGATGAAGAACGAACAGATCAATGTGAGCGAAAGCAAAAAATGCATGCCCGGTAGCGTGGCGCGGTACGCCCCATACGGCTGTAGGAAAAGACCGGGTTGCCGGGTCGGACGGTGCTGAATCGCCGGACCGCAACTCCGCGTCGCCTCACTCTGCCAGGCACCTTGCTAGGCCTAGGGTTCGCGGGCCGGCAGGATCAACCCGTGAGCCTCCCCAAATCCGATCCGGGCCGCGCCCGATTTTGCACACCAGCCGCGCAGAGTCACGGCGTCGCCGTCCTGTAAAAATGCACGGGCCTCTCCCGCGCCTACCGCGACGGGATGTTTGCCCCCGCCCCCCAATTCCAACATGGACCCGGCTTCCCCTGCTGCGGGTCCGGACTGGGTCCCAGTACCCAGCAGATCGCCGGGCCGCAGGTTGCAGCCGTTGATCGTGTGATGCGCGATCAATTGAGCCACGGTCCAGTAGGAGTGACGAAAGCTGGTGGACGACAGCCGCTGCGGCGGGTCGCCGCGCTCGCGCATTGCAGCGGTCTGAAGCTCGACCTCGAGCCGGATGTCGATGCCGCCGGCCGCCTCGTTTGCGGGCGATCGCAGGTATGCAGGCAGCGGCGGATCGGCGCGGCCGCGCGCGTTCGGGGTGCGATACGGTGCGAGCGCCTGCAGCGGGATGATCCAGGGAGAGATGGTGGTTGCAAAGTTTTTCGCCAGAAACGGTCCGAGCGGTTGATACTCGAACGCCTGGATATCCCGGGCCGACCAATCGTTCAGAAGGCACAGCCCGAAAACATGCGTCTCTGCGCTCTCGATGGTGATCGGAGTGCCGAGCGGATTGCCGTTCCCAATGAACACTCCGAGCTCGAGCTCGTAGTCCAAGCGGGCGCTGGGCGCGACCACGGGCTCGTCCTGGCCGGCCGGAAGTCGCTGTCCCCAGGGCCTGCGAAGCTGCTGACCGGAAATGCCGATGGAGGAGCTACGTCCGTGATAGCCGATGGGCAGCCATTTGTAGTTCGGCAGCAGCGGATTATCCGGACGAAACAGCCGGCCCACGGCGGTGGCATGGTGGATCGAGGTGTAGAAATCCGTGAAGTCGCCGATCGTTGCAGGGAGTGCGTATTCCACGCGAGATTGGGGCACGAGGCAGCGTTCGAAGGATGCCTGATGTCTCGATCCTTGCACCAGCCCGTCGAATACGGCGCCGCGCAGCGCGCTCCAGGCAGCGGGACCGAGCTGCATCAAGGCATTGAGCGCGGGGCCGGCACCGGCTTCAATCGCGGTGCAAACCTCCCGATCCAATCCGAAAGAGTGGGTGCGCAGCAGTTCCAGATCCAACACTTGATCCCCGATCGCAATGCCGCCGCGCAACCGCTCATCGGAGTTCCGCCGGCGAAAAATGCCGAACGGCAAATTCTGGATGGGGAAATCGCTCTGCGGGAGGTTCGCGGCGGGCACCCAGCTCTTTTTTTGCGGATCGTTGGTCGCATCGACAGGCATTGGAGGAGTCCTGGGGTGGCAGCAGACGGGCGCTCACCGCCGGGTCGGATCGAAATGTTTGCCCAACCCGCGCCAGCAACTCGCGTAGTCGCGTTGCAGGGGCGGACGTCCTTCCAGCGCATGGCGCGTGGGTTTGATGACGCTGCGGGTCTCGAACATGAAAGCCATCGTGTCCTTGATATGTGCGGGAACGGTAGTGTCGGCGGTGCTCGCTCGGTCGAAGGTTGCCGCATCCGGACCATGGCCGCTCATGCAGTTGTGGAGCGAGCCGCCGCCGGGCACAAAGCCGCTCGCCTTGGCGTCATACACGCCGGCAATCAGACCCATGTACTCGTTCGCGACATTGCGATGGAACCACGGGGGCCGGAAGGTATGCTCCATAACCAGCCAGCGCGGCGGAAACACCACGAAGTCGACATTGCTGGTGCCGGGCGTGTCGGTCGGAGAATGCAGCACCAGAAAAATGGAAGGGTCCGGATGATCGAAGGAAATCGATCCCATGGTGTTGAACCGTCTCAGATCATATTTGTACGGCACGTTATTGCCGTGCCAGGCGACCACGTCGAGCGGCGAGTGGTCCATGGGCGCCCTCCACATGCGGCCGAGAAATTTGGCGATGAGCTCCTGCGGGCCGTCGATGTCCTCGTAATGGGATCGCGGCGTCAAGAAGTCGCGCGGATTGGCCAGCCCATTCGAGCCGATCGGTCCGAGATCCGGAAGCCTGAAGGCAGCGCCAAAATTCTCGCAGACATAGCCGCGCACGGCATGCGCGCTGGTGGTCACCCGAAAGCGCAGGCCTCGAGGGATGACCGCGATCTCCTGGGGCTCGAGGTCGATGCGTCCGAGCTCGGTGTCGAGCCGCAGCGCGCCCTGCTCGGGAACGATCAGCAATTCGCCGTCGGCGCTGTAGAAGAATCGATCGATCATTGATCGATTCGCCGCGTACAGATAAATACCGCAGCCCGAGTGGGCCTCGGGGGAACCGTTGCCTGCGACCGGCACCAGGCCATCGAGGAAGTCCGTCGGATCGAGCGGCAGCGGCAACGGATCCCAACGCAGCTGATCGGGCGCGAGCGGGGATGCAGCGCTCTGTCCGGCGAATAGGTCGCGCGCAACGGGGGAGAACGCGCCGCAGGTGACTGCGGGGCGGATTCTATAGAGCCAGCTGCGTCGATTGGCCGCCCGGGGTGCGGTGAAGGCGGTACCGGAGAATTGTTCCGCATAGAGGCCGTAGGGGCAACGCTGCGGCGAATTCCTGCCCGCGGGCAGGGCACCCGGCAGCGATTCGCTCGAATGCTCGTTTCCGAAACCGCTGAGGTATTGGCAGGACGACGGATCGGCGCTCATGGGTGCTTTAATGAATTCGCGCGCCTTGCCGGAGCAGCTCTGCTTGCACCCGGCCCACATCCAGACGGTCGAAGGGTTGACCTGTCTGCACCGAGATCGCGGCCGCGGCGCCCGCACCCTGGCCGGACACGGCGCAGCACATCATGTTGCGCACTGCCGCGTGCGACACTTTGTCGCCACCAATGCAGCGCCCGGCGACGAGCAGACCCGGCACACCCTTTGGTACCAATGATCGATAGGGCACATGAAAATAGCGACCGGTCGTCGGCAGGATCAAGATGCCGTACCCATCGATGAACTCCGGAAAAATACCGATCGAATCCTCGAACCGGGCTTGTTCTCGCACGTCCGCGCCGGTCATGTTGTACAAGGCGTCGATCTTGCGCGTGTCGCGCACTCCCAACGTCATGCCGAAGTTGCGCAATTTCGCGTTCTCGCATCCAGGCATGAAGGCCTTGAGCGCGGTGATCGCCATCATGGCCTGGTGCCGGCCTTGGATCTCGCCGGCCGTCAGATCGCGAGGGTCGGTCCCGTCGCAATGGGGCAGGTGGACCAGATTGAGATAGGTGAGATCTCCCTGATCGGAGATCGCTCCCCAAGTGCCGGCGATCGTGGTGAGATTGGCCGGAATCAGTCCGGCGGCCACCGCCTGCTTGAAGGGCTTGCGCATGAAGGGAGAGAACAGTTCGTCTTCCTTGCCCGAGGTTTCGATGTCCCACTCGCCGTTGCCGGTCCAGTCCTTGTAGGTCTGCGGATCGGCCTTTACCTGTTCGATGAAGCGCTTTTTGTTCACGCCGCTCATGGAGAACATCACCGATGCCGCCATCATCTGCTCGCGAGGGGTCTTGTGGGTGGGGGCGCCGGCGCGCATCGCCACATCGGCATCTCCGGTCGCATCCACCACGCGCTCGGCGAGGATCACTTCGCGCCCGGATTTGCTTTCCGTGATCACTCCCGCAATGGCGCCTTCCTGAATGAGCGGAGCCACGAATAACCGATGCAGCATGGGCTCGATCTTGGCCTCCTGCACCAGAACGTCGGCGACGTATTTGAACATCTCGCCGTCGAGCGCATGGCTGGTCGACTGGGGCTCGGGCATCGCCGCACCCATGCTCTTCGCGCGCTGCTCGAACTCGATGCCAATGCCCTCGCTGTCCACCGTTTCCGCGTGGCGATACCAGGCAAGGCCTTCGACGCCCACTTGCGTGATGTTGCCGCCGAAGCAGCCGTATCGGTCGAGCAGAATGGTGCGGGCGCCTGCGCGCGCGGAGGCGAGCGCTGCCGCGAGGCCCGCCGGTCCGCTGCCCACCACCAGCACATCGGTTTGCGCCACGACCTCGAGCGTGCGCGGGGGTTCGTTGATCTGTTTCACGCGGGTATTCTAACCCGGTGCGGGAGTTCGTGCCCGGTGAGGCAGTTCGCGCGTCAGCTCGGCAGCGCCGCGGCCGGCGCGGATTTGGAGGCGGCTTCGGTGTTCGATATCGCCGGGCGGGCGCTGGCCGGCGCGCGCATGCGCGCGGGACTTTGCGGCCGATCGCGCGCAGCGGGCCGATCGCGCGCAGGGACTGCGTCTGCAGCGACAGCGCCTGCGGGGACTGCGCCGGACTGAGGACTCAAGAAGTCCACCAACTGTCGCCCGTGCGCCGAGTTCTCAGCTATGACCTTCAAGGCGGCCAAAGCGGGGGTTGCCAGCACGACCCCGGCGATGCCCCAGAACAGGCCTCCGAACCAGAGGGCGAGGAACACCAGCATGGGATTGAGCTTCAACCGGCGCCCGACCAGCAGCGGCTGAACGATCTGGCCCTCGATTGCCGCGATCGCCAAAAAACTTCCGGCCACCGCAGCGATGTGGGCGGTTCCATCGAAGGAAACAAAAGCAACCGAAGTCACCAGGAGGAGCGTTGCAGTCGGCCCGGCGTAGGGGATGAAATTGAAGACCGCGGCCACGGTTCCCCACAGGAACGGGTTGGGCATGCCGCACCACATCATCGCACAGCCGGTGGCGAGACCGAGCCCCGCATTGATCAGCGCGGTGGTCGCATAAAATCTCCCGACTTCGGCGCGAACCTGCTCGATGACCGCGGTCACGTGGGCGGAATTCAGATCGCTCACCAGTGCGGAGGTCATCCGCGCGAGCATCGGCGGTCCGCCGGCCAATAGAAAAACCGTCAGAATCACGACCGTCAAGGTGCTGAGCAGAACTCCTCGCGTGGCCGCCAGCAGCAGGGCGGGCGCGCTTTCGCCCGAAGCGCCGATCGAGGGCGCGGCTGAAGTCGTGCTGCGTGTCGTCGCCGCAAGGTTGTCGGCGGAATTGCGCAAATCGTCGATGCGCGTGACGAGCTGTGCCAGCGGCCGAAGCTTGCGGCCGATGACCCGCATCGTATGCGGCGCCTCTTCGAGCCAATGCTGCGCGGGCTCCACGAGCATGTCCGACAACCCCGCGGCGCCTGCCCCGATCGCGAGCATGATGAGCAGGGCGGCCGCGCCTCGCGGCACGCGCATTTTTCGATGCAATAGTTCGACCGGACCCGACAGCACCAATGCGAGCAGCGAGGCAAGCGCCACGGGAATGAAAGCGACGTGACCCACATAGAGCAAGAGGCCGATTGCGCCTGCGACCAGGATGCGCACCGCGGTGATCTTTCGTCTCGCCGGCGTCTCCTTCGCTCGATCATGCTCGAACTGAGAGTCCTGCGTTCTCGGCACGTGAGTCATTGTTGTTCGTCCGCTGTCTAGGCGCGAACAATGTGAATCATTTGGAAGCGTCGCGGTAGCGTCGCAAGGGATGAGCGCGCGTAGGAGGCAACCGACGATGAAAGCCCAGGGGCGCCCACTGGCCGCGCCAGCATGTCGCGTTGGACATAATGCGGATCCGCGCAACGGGATCGAGAAGGCCAGGGGGAAGCGCGAGTCCGCGGAAAGCGCGCAGACCCGGGCCGTGGACGGTCTATCGGTCGCGACCCATCGCCTTGATCAGCCGATAGGTGAATTCGACGCTCTCGTCGAAAGCTTGCACGCCCACCCGCTCGTCGCGTCCGTGCGCCCTATTCTCATCGATGTCGATCCAGATGCCGCTCACGTCGTAGCTCGGAATGCCCGCGTTGCGAGTCTGGCGGTCGTCCGAGAATCCCGTCGCCATGGTGGGCACCAGCGGCACGCCCGGCCACATGCTATGGGCGACGGCGGCGACTTTGGTCATGATGGCCGGTGTCGGCGGCGACTCGGGGCTGACGATGGGCGGTGCGTCCATCGTCACGTGGATGTCGGAATCCTGCAGCGTGTCGATCAGCAGGCGTTCGACGCTCTCGGCGGAATCGCCGGGCATCATGCGGCATTGAATGGTCGCCTTCGCGCGTTGAGGCAGCGCGTTCTCGGCATGGCCGCCGGAGATCAGCGTCGCCACACAGGTCGTACGCAGTTGCGCGTTCTGGCGCACGTTGCTGCTCAGCCGATCCGCAGCAGCCAAGTCCGGCGGGTCCTGCGCGACGGCCAGCATGTCGGCACTGTCGGGGCCGGGCATGAGCGTCGCGAAGCTGCGGAAACTCGCGCGTGTGGTGGCCGTCAACAGAACCGGAAACCGATAGCTCTCGAGCCGCAGCAGCCCGTGTGCCAGGTGATAGATGGCGTTGTCGGGACCCGGCAGCGAGCCGTGGCCGCCCGGGCTGGTCGTTTGGAGGGTGTATGTGACGTAGGTTTTTTCGCTGGTACCCACCTCGAAAAACGCGCGCTTGCCGTCCTTGAAATCGCCGCCGCCGCCGTCCAGATTGATGGCCAACGAGGCATCGATGAGCTCGCGATGCTCCTTCAACAGAAAGGCCGGTCCATTCGAATCGCCGCCCGCCTCCTCGTCCGCCGTGAATGCGAAAATCAGGTCGTGCTCCGGCACGTAGTGTTCCCGCTTCAATCGGACCAACGATTCGACGAGCGCGGCATCGCCATCCTTCATATCGATGGTCCCGCGTCCGTAGAACCAGCCGTCCTTCTCCGTGAGCTTGAAGGGATCCACCGACCAATCGGCCGGGTTGGCGTCCACCACGTCGAGATGTCCCATGAAAAGCACGGCTGGCTTGGAATGCCGCCCCCGATAGCGCACCACGAGGCTGGCCTTGGCCGGGCGATCGGCAGGAGCGATGAGCGCCAGGTCGGACGCCGGGAACCCCGCACCGGCGAGCCATGTCTGAATGGCCTTTGCCGCCGCGGTCGAGCCGTGAGCGTGCGTGGTGTCGATCTCCACCAGTCCCTTGAGCATGTCGCGCGCGAGATTCAAATCCGCGGGCGGCGGCACCAGTGCGGTCGCGAGGCAGGGGATCGGCAGGGCAGAGCCCAACGCGAGCGAGGCGGCGATCAGGTAAGCTTTGCGCATGTCTGGCATCATTTTGCCATGAATACGACCAGACTCGAAGCATTCAGCGACGGCGTCATCGCCATCATCATCACCATCATGGTGCTCGAGCTCAAGGTGCCGCACGGGGAAAACCCGGCGGCGCTCGTTGCGGTGCTGCCGGGGTTCTTGAGCTATGTGCTCAGCTTCGTCTACGTGGGCATCTATTGGAACAACCATCATCATATGCTGCACACGTGCACGGAGGTCACGGGCGGCATCTTGTGGGCCAACCTGCATCTGCTGTTCTGGCTGTCCTTGTTTCCGTTCGCGACCGCATGGATGGGCGAGAACTTCCACGCGGTGCTGCCAAGCGCGCTGTACGGCGCCGTGCTGCTCGTCGCGGCGCTCGCGTATGTGATTCTGCAGCAAACGATCATTGCGGCGCAGGGTTCCGGCTCGCGGCTGAAGCACGCGGTGGGCGGCGACTGGAAGGGCAAGCTCTCGCCGGCGCTCTACGCCCTCGGAATCGGCGCCTCATTCTGGTCGCCGCCGGTCGCGCAGATTCTGTATGCGCTGGTCGCGGTGATGTGGCTGGTGCCGGATAAGCGCATCGAGCGCGAACTCGAGGCGCGGGAAAAATGAACCCGGCTTTTCCAGTACAATATCGATGCACGGCACCTCGGCTGGGCGTACTCTGAGATCGAACATGGCGAAGGCAAGCTTTCATTGGGACGATCCTCTGCTGCTCGACGGGCAGCTCACCTCCGAAGAGAGGATGGTGCGAGACGCTGCGCGCGAGTATGCCGAGGGGCGGCTCGCGCCGCGGGTGATCGAGGCATTCCGGCGCGAGCACACCGATCCGGAAATCTTCCGCGAGATGGGCAGCCTCGGTCTTCTCGGCGCGACCATTTCGGAAGAGTTCGGCGGGGGTGGTCTCAACTACGTGAGCTACGGATTGATCGCGCGCGAGATCGAGCGGGTCGACTCCGGTTTTCGGTCGATGATGAGCGTGCAATCGTCGCTGGTGATGCTGCCGATCCATGTGTTCGGGAGCGAGGATCAGAAGCGACGATACCTGCCCTCGCTCGCGCGTGGCGACACGATCGGCTGCTTCGGTCTCACGGAGCCCAACCATGGATCCGATCCTGGCAGCATGGTCACGCGTGCCCGCGCTGCGAGCGGGGGTTTTCGCCTGTCGGGGTCGAAGACCTGGATTACCAACAGCCCCCTCGCGCACGTGTTCGTGGTCTGGGCAAAAACCGAGGATGACGTGATCCGCGGCTTCATCCTGGAGAACAGTTTCCCAGGGCTGTCGGCGCCCGCGCTGCACGGCAAGGTCGGCCTGCGTGCCTCGACCACGGGGCAGATCCTGATGGACGATGTGTTCGTGCCTGAGGAGAATCTTCTGCCCGGAGTCAACGGTCTGAAGGGTCCGTTCACGTGTCTCGACTCGGCGCGGTATGGCATCGCGTGGGGAGCGCTCGGCGCGGCGGAGAGCTGCTGGCACACGGCGCGCGACTACGTGATCGGGCGCAAGCAATTCGGCCGGCCGCTCGCCGCCAACCAACTCGTGCAAAAAAAGCTCGCCGACATGCAAACCGAGATATCGCTGGGGCTTCAGGCGTGCCTGCGGCTGGGACGCATGAAGGACGAGGGCACCGCCGCGGTGGAGATCACCTCCATGTTGAAGCGCAACTCCTGCGGCAAGGCGCTCGATGTCGCCCGGGCGGCGCGCGACATGCTCGGCGGCAACGGCATCTCCGATGAATATGGCGTGATACGCCATCTGGTGAATCTCGAGGTGGTGAACACCTACGAAGGCACGCACGACATCCATGCGCTCATCCTGGGCAGGGCGCAGACCGGCATTCAGGCCTTTTGCTGAGGCGACCATGAAGACTCGCGCACTCGGAAACCAGGGGCTGAAGGTTTCCGAGATCGGTCTCGGCTGCATGGGGTTGTCGGATTTCTATTCGACCAGCGGGGCGACGGAGGAGCAGGGGATATCGCTGATCCATCTCGCGCTCGATCTGGGCGTCAATTTTCTCGATACCTCCGACGCGTACGGACCGCATTCCAACGAGCGGACCGTGGGTAAGGCGCTGAAAGGGCGGCGCGACGGTGTGGTGCTCGCGACCAAGTTCGGGATCGTGCGTCAGCCCGGAACACAGGTGCGCGGAATCGATGGGCGTCCCGAGTATGTGCGTTCGGCCTGCGATGCCTCGCTCGCGAGGCTCGGCGTGAACGTCATCGATCTGTACTACCAGCATCGGGTCGACCCCAAGGTGCCCATCGAGGAGACCGTAGGCGCCATGGCGGATCTGGTGAAGCAGGGCAAGGTGCGCTACCTGGGCTTGTCGGAGGCCGCGCCGGCGACCATCCGGCGCGCGCACAAGATTCATCCCATCAGCGCGCTGCAGACCGAATACTCGCTGTGGAGCCGCGATCCGGAGGACGAAATCATTCCGACGTTGCACGAACTCGGGATCGGGCTCGTGCCCTACAGTCCGCTCGGCCGCGGGTTTCTGGCAGGCCGCTTCAAGAGCCCCGCGGATCTGGCGCCCGACGATTGGCGACGCGACTCGCCGCGCTTTCAGGGCGAAAATTTTGCGAAGAATCTTGCGGTGGTTGCACAGATCCACACGATCGCCAGCGCCAAGGGATGCACGCCTTCCCAGCTCGCCCTCGCCTGGATCCTCGAACGAGGTGCGAATTTCGCTCCCATCCCGGGGACCACGCGTCCCGATCGGCTCCGGGAAAACATCGGCTCGACGGGTGTGCGCCTGACCCGGCAGGATGTCGAGCGCATCGAAGCGGTCGCGCCACGCGGTGTCGCACAGGGCGAGCGCTATCACCCTCAGATGATGGCGTTTTTGAACGGCTGATCGCGCCGGTTAGAACGCAACCGGCGGTTCGACAGGCGGGCGCTGTTCCCCCTGCGTGATGAGGCACGCGCCGCGGGTGCCGGTGAGGTAGATCCACAGCCAGCTGAGCGCAACGGCGAGCCGGTTGCGCACCCCGATCAGAAAGTAGATGTGCGCGATTCCCCAGACCCACCACGCGACATAACCGCGCATTTTCATCCAGCCGAAATCGATCACCGCGGCGCGCCTGCCGATGGTCGCGAGATTTCCCGAATGCTTGTATCGAAACGGCAGCATCGACGCATCTCCCGCCAGCCGCCGGCTGATCACCGCGGCGACGTGGGCGCCCTGTTGCTTCGCGGCGGGCGCGATGCCGGGAACCGGCTTTCCATGCCAGGCGTTGATCGTGGCGGTGTCGCCGATCACGAAGATGTCCGGGCGGCCGGGGACCGTGAGATCCGGTTCGACTTTCACGCGGCCCGCGCCGTCCGACGGGGCATCGAGCCAGACGCCGGCGGGTGAGGCACGCACTCCCGCGGCCCAGAGGATCACCTTGGCCGCGAGCGGCCGGCCGCCGTATACCACGCCCTCGGCCGAGCATTCGCTCACGGGCGCTCCCACCTGGATGTCTACGCCGAGTTTTTCGAGCGCGGCATGCGCGTAGGCGGACAGATCCTCGGTGAAGGTGGGCAGTATGCGCGGCCCCGCCTCGATCAACAGCACCCGCGCCTTGCGCGTATCGATCTGCCGGAACTCGTCGGGCAGCGTCACGTGCGCGAGCTCGGTGATGGCTCCCGCGAGCTCGACGCCGGTGGCGCCTCCGCCGACGATCACGAAGGTGAGCCACGCGCGCCGGCGCTCGGGATCGGATTCGCGCTCGGCGTGCTCGAACGCCAACAGCACCCGGCGCCGAATGGAGGTCGCATCCTCGAGCGTCTTCAAGCCCGGAGCAAAGGGCTCCCATTCGTCGTGGCCGAAATAGGCGTGCTGCGCGCCGGTCGCCACCACCAGCGTGTCGTAATCGATCCTGCCGCCGTCCTCGAGGATCACGCTGCGGTGCTGCGCATCGATGGCGCTCACGCTGCCGAGCAGCGTCGTCACCTCCTTGCGCCTGCGCATCAGCTGCCGGATCGGCCAGGCGATCTCCGATGTGGCGAGCGTCGCGGTGCCGACTTGGTAGAGCAGCGGCTGGAACAGGTGATGGTTGCGGCGGTCGACGAGCGTGACGCGCACCGGCGATTTTGCCAGGCCGAGCGCGACGCCCAATCCGCCGAAGCCGCCGCCCAGGATGACGACGTGATGCAGAGGGCGCTCGCTCACGGTTTGTTCTCCACGGCATAACCCGCTTGAATCCATGCATCGAGGCCGCCGAACAAGGGACGCACGCGTTTGAAGCCGTGTTTCATCAGTATCCTCGCCACGCGCGCCGCGGACGCTTCGCTCGGGCAGGTGCAGTAAAGCACGATCTCCCGGTCCTTCGGCAGATCTGCCACGTGAAGACCCACGGCCTCGAGGGGAACGTGAATCGCTCCCGGGATCCAACGAGGCTCGAGCGCGCGCGCGGTGGACGAGCGCACGTCGATGATCGCGGGCTGCGCTCCTGCTTGTATCAGCTCGTACAGATCGGCAACGCTGATCCGCGCCATTCGCAACATGCGGTAGAAGCGCAGGCGCTCCCACCACTTGTAGAGGATATAGACGGCGAGTGCGACGCCGATGACCACGCCGGCGATGGCGCCGAAGTGGCTCAGGCGCGCCAGCAACAGCTCGATCTGCGAGCGGAACAGCATGCCCGCGGCGAGCGCCACACCCACCCAGATCATCGCGCCCAGCGTGCTAAGCGCGAGGAATCGAAGCCAACCGATGCGCATCGCGCCGGCGAGCGGCGGTGCGATGATGGCGAGCCCGGGTATGAACTTGGCCACCAGCAGCGAATTGATGCCCCATCGCTCGAACCGACTCTGGGTTTGGCTCACGCAGGAGTCGGGCTCCAGGGAGATCCTGCACAGGGTCTTCAAAACCCTGATGCCGTAGGCCTTGCCGACGAGGTACCAACCGCAATCCGGTGCCACGCAGGCAGCCACGGACCAGGCGAACACGGGACCCAGCGAAAGACGGCCGGACGCCGCCATGGCTCCTGCGGCGATCAGCGTGGGCATCGCCGGAATCGGCAGCCCGATCTGGTCCGCCAACACGTTCAGTGCCACCACGAGCAGCCCATATTGCGAGATCAGTGCGACGAACTCGTGGTTCACACCCGGCTCCGAACCACGCGATGCTCGATGTTGGGAAGGAACGCGGCGATGATTCCGAGCAGCGGCAGAAACGCGCATAGCTGGTACACGAAGTCGATGCCGTAACGGTCGGCAAGCACCCCGAGCACCGCGGCTCCGATGCCGCCCATGCCGAACGCCAGCCCGAAGAACAGACCCGATACGGCGCCGATCTTCCCCGGCATGATCTCCTGGGCGAACACCAGAATCGCGGAGAAGGCGGACGACAGGATGAAGCCGATGACCACGCTCAACAGCGCGGTCCAGGCCAGACCGACGTAAGGCAGCGCGAGCGTGAAGGGCGCCACCCCCAGGATCGAGAACCAGATGACGCGTTTGCGCCCGATTCGATCGCCGAGCGGGCCGCCGATGAGCGTGCCGAGCGCGCTCGCGAGCAGGAACAGGAACAGATACAGCTGCGCTACCTGGATGGAGACGTGAAATTTTCCGATCAGGAAGAAGCTGTAAAAGCTCGAGATGCTTGCCAGGTAGAAATACTTCGAAAATACCAGCACCACCAAAATCGCGAGAGACCAGGCGACACGATTCGAGGATACCGGACTCGATACGCGGGCCGTGTCCTGCGCCGACCGCGTGGGCGCGAGATGATTCCTCACGTACCAGACGCTGACGTTCCAGAGAACTATGATCGCGAGAATCGCGGCGAGCGCGAACCAGGCAACGCTCGCGCGGCCGTGAGGGATGATGACCCACGCCGCGAGCAAGGGACCGGCGGCGCTTCCGGCGCTGCCGCCGACCTGAAAAATCGACTGCGCCAGCCCATGGCGACCGCCCGAGGCGAGGCGCGCGATGCGCGAGGATTCAGGGTGAAAGACTGCCGATCCCGCGCCCACCAAGGCGGCGGCAGCGAGGATCGCGGCGTAGCTGTGCGCAAAGCCCAGGGCGAGCAGGCCCGTGAGCGTGAAACCCATCCCCACGGACAAGGAGTGCGGCTGCGGATGCTTGTCGGTGTAAGTGCCCACCAGCGGTTGAAGCACCGAGGCGCAAATCTGATAGGTCAGCGATATGAAGCCGATTTGCGCGAAGGAGAGATCGAACTCGCCCTTCAGCAGCGGATAGATGGCGATGATCAACGACTGGATCATGTCGTTGAGGAAGTGCGAGAAACTGATGGCCCCGAGCACCTTGTATCGGGTGCCGGCCGCGCTCGCGTTGGCTTGCGAATGTCCCGCCAAGATCTGCTGCATGTCGTGTGCTCGAATAATGCGGGGCACGGCCCGCGCCGTCCACCCTACTAGCTAGTTGATCGCCTGTCCTGCGAGAATGCGCCGATGAATCGGTTCGAACCTTACGTCTTTCTGCGCGGTCTCGCCTCGCGCTGGGACGTGCTGGCGTTCATCGTCGTCATCGGCCTCATCGCCTTTCTCGGCGAGACGGCGCGCGGCCTGTTCGCGCCGCTCACCCAAATCGAGGTGACGCCGCTCTCGTTGAGCCCGGCGCATTTACCGGAATATGCCGCGCGCACCACGTTTCGCATGCTGGTGGCGCTGTTCTGCTCGCTGGTGTTCACGCTCACCTACGCGACCTGGGCCGCAAAGAGCGAGCGCGCCGGCAGACTCCTGGTTCCGATCCTCGACATCCTGCAATCGGTGCCTATTTTAGGTTTCATTTCGATTACAAGCGTGTTTTTTCTTTCGCTCGCCCCGGGGCGGGTTCTCGGCGCCGAATTTGTGGCGATATTCGCCATTTTCACCAGCCAGGCCTGGAACATGGCATTCAGCTTCTACCAGTCGCTGCGCACCGTCCCGACCGAGCTCACCGAGGCCGCCGACTCGTTCCATCTGTCGCCCTGGATGAAATTCTGGCAGCTCGAGGTGCCTTTCGGGCTGCCGGCGCTGATCTGGAACATGATGCTGTCGATGTCCGGCGGATGGTTCTTCGTGGTCGCCTCCGAGTCCATCAGCGTCGGGAATTTGTCGGTCGCGTTGCCCGGCGTCGGCTCGTACATCGCGCTCGCGATCGAGCAGAAGAACCTCGCCGCCATCGGCTGGGCCATCCTCACCATGTTGGTCGTCATCCTGCTGTATGACCAGCTGCTGTTCCGCCCCCTGGTTGCCTGGGCCGACCGCTTCCGGGTGGAACAAGAACCGGGCGAAAGGGTTCCGGATTCCTGGGCGCTCACCATGATGCGCCGCTCCCGCCTTATCACTGCGGCAACGCTCACGTTCGATGCGGCGGTGCTCTGGACCAGCCGTCTGTTCAAGCGGGGTGAGGTGCCGGCCATCGAGGCAGCGCCGCAGCCCAAGCGCAGTCTCGACCTGCTGTGGGTCTCGCTGATCGTCGTTGTGGTCGTGCTCGGGCTGTGGCACATCGTCGCCAATCTCATCGCCGCCACCACCGTGAGCGAGGCGCTGCATGTCTGCGCACTCGCCTGCATCACCATGCTGCGGGTGTTCATACTGATCGCGCTCGCGAGCGTGGTGTGGGTGCCGATCGGGATCTGGGTCGGCATGCGGCCGCGGGCGGCGCAGATCGTGCAGCCAATCGCGCAATTCATGGCGGCGTTTCCGGCCAACCTGTTGTTTCCGCTGGCGGTGTACGGCATCGTGGTATGGAAGCTCAATCCGGACGTGTTCTTGAGCCCTCTCATGATTCTCGGCACGCAGTGGTACATCCTGTTCAACATAATCGCGGGTGCGAGCACCATACCGGCCGAGATGCGCTACGCCACCACCAATTTCGGCGTGAAGGGATGGCTCTGGTGGCGCAGGGTTGCCATTCCCGCGGTGCTGCCGTTCTATGTCACCGGCGCCATCACCGCCTCGGGCGGCTCCTGGAACGCCGCCCAGGTCTCCGAACTGGTGAGTTGGGGCCACACGGAAATTCGTGCGCGCGGCCTCGGCTCCTATATCGCCGATGCGGCCGCGGCTCACAATTTCCATCAGATCGTGCTCGGAGTGGGCGTGATGAGCCTGTTCGTAGTGGTCATCAACCGCATATTCTGGCGGCCCTTGTATTACTACGCCGAGCGCAAATACCGGCTCACCTGACAGGATGCACGCATGAACACCGCCCCATTGCTGACATGTGTCGATGTGCGCAAGGCATATCCCAAGCCAGACGGCGAGGAATTGCTGGTGCTCGAGGGCATGAACCTCGAGCTTCGGGAGGGACAGATCGTGGGCTTGCTTGGCCGGTCGGGCTCCGGGAAGTCGACGCTGCTGCGGCTGATCGCGGGCCTCGCGGAGCCGAGCGGCGGTACGGTGCAGTATCTGGGCGAGACGGTGTCCGGACCCGCGCGCGGAATCGCCATGGTTTTCCAGAGCTTCGCGCTGTTTCCCTGGCTCACGGTGTTCGAGAACGTGGCCCTCGGGCTCGAGGCTCAGAATCTTCCCCGCCCCGAAATTCGCAAGCGTTCGCTCGCGGCGATCGATCTCATCGGGCTCGACGGCTTCGAGTCCGCCTACCCGCGCGAATTATCGGGCGGCATGCGCCAGCGCGTGGGGTTCGCGCGCGCGCTGGTCGTGCATCCCAACATTCTGCTCATGGACGAGCCGTTCTCAGCGCTCGACGTATTGACGGCGGAGACGCTGCGCACCGATTTTCTCGATCTGTGGGCGGAGGGCCGGATGCCCATCAAGGGAGTGATTTTGGTCACCCACAATATCGAGGAGGCGGTGCTGATGTGCGATCGCATCCTGGTGTTCGGCAGCAATCCCGGCCGCATCCTCAGCGAAATCAAGGTCACGCTGCCGCAGCCGCGCAACCGGCTCGACCCGAGTTTCCGCGAGATGGTCGAGCGCATCTATGTGGAGATGACGGCGCGGCCCCAAGGCGTCGGTCCGGGCGGCCGCCAGGAGCGGTTTCCGGGGCTCGGAATCGGAACTGTACTGCCGCACGTCGGCTCCAATCTCATTTCGGGATTGATGGAGGCGGTGGCAGCGCCGCCCTTCAAGGGTAAGGCGGATCTTCCCGAAATCGCCTCCGACCTGCAGATGGAGAGCGACGAGCTGTTCCCGGTGGCCGAGACGCTGCAGATGCTGCGCTTCGGCGAACTCGAGGGCGGTGACCTGAAACTCACCGACGACGGCATGGCGTTCGCTCAATCGGACATCGATGGGCGCAAGCGTATTTTCATGCGCCATTTGCTCGCCTACATCCCCCTGGCGGCGCACATACGGCGGGTGCTCGACGAGCGCGCCAGCCATTTGGCGCGCAAAAGTCGTTTCATCGATGAGCTCGAAGACTTCATGAGCGAGGAGGACGCGGAACAGACGCTGCGCTCGGTGATCCGCTGGGCGCGCTACGGCGAGGCTTTCGCCTACGACGATGAGAACGCCATGTTCAGCCTCGAGAATCCGACGTAAGATGAGACTGCCATGAGCGATGCGGCGTCGTCCTATCTTAACCTCCATGTGCCACCGGACGAAATGGTGCGATACATTCAGGATCTCATGACGTTGCCGCAGGGCGAGATCGCGGCCGGAACGGCGATGACTTTGGCGCAGCGTCAGTGGGGCGGCGATACACCGCTCGCGCGCGCGGCGCTGCTACGTTGGGGGGCGCTTAATTTAGCCTTCCAGGACAAGCGCTTGGACACCTGGACCGTGGCGAGAGAGCGGGACCGCATCCAGGTCCCCGCAGCATTGGTGGCCGCGGCCGGAATCGCTCCGCTGGTCATGGACAACGAGCGCGCGGTTTTCGACATCCCCGCTTTGCTCGACGCGACCCTGGAATTCCAGCCGCCGGCGGGGCAGGCTTAGCGCGCGATGACACCGGCCAGCGATCCGGCGCCCGCTGCGCGCTTTGGCATGCTGCGCACCATTGCGCTCTACAAGCTGCTAAAGGTCGTGATCCTATTGCTGGCGGCCTGGGGCGAGATACGCCTGCACGATTCGACCTTGTCGGCGAGGCTCCTTTCCTGGGCAGCCAACCGCCCCCAAGGTTTGGAGCACGATCTGGTGACCCGGGCCCTGTCCTGGTTCAGCGGATTGTCCGAATCCCGCGTGCACGCGCTGCGGTTCGTCACGTTGACCTATGCTGCGGTGTTCGCCGTGGAGGGAGTCGGCCTTTGGATGCAGCGGCGCTGGGCGGAGTGGCTCACCACCATCATCACGGCCTCGCTGATACCGTTGGAGCTCTGGGAGCTGATTCATCAGCCATCGATCGGCGCCGTACTCGTTCTGTTGGCCAATATTCTGATTGCCGGATACCTGTACTGGCACGTGTCGACCCACCAGCGCCCCGCGCGGCCGTTGAGTCCCACGATGAAATGATCTTCATCTCGGGTCAAGCCTCGAGTTCCGGCGTATTCTTCGATTCGCTCGACAACACCACTGCTGGAGATTCCATGATTAAGTTGATTGCCTCTGCGTTATTGTCCGTCGGTATTGCCGGTGCGGCGATGGCTGCCGACATGCCGAAGTCCGCTGCGACCATGGCTGCCGATGCGCCTGCCGCGGGCACGACCTCTTCAACTCCTGCCAAGCATGCCAAGAAGCACAGCAGCAAGAAGGGCAAGAAGTCGACCCCGGCTCCGTCGACCTCCAAGTAAGATCATCGTATCGGCGCCCCGGCCACTGCAAGGTGGCCGGGGCGTTTTGCTGTGAGCGTCCCGCCGTCTCAGCGTGACGCGGGGCGCAGGCGCACCGGAAGCGGCACGTTGCAAAGGTCGATACGTCCCGCCGGCACTTTGAAGAACTCCTCGGGACGATTGCGGCGCGCTTCGATCAGCGCGGTGAACGCCGGCGTGTCGGTGCGCATCACCTGTAACGCGAGCCGGTCTGCGGGGGGCACATCGGTCGCGAGGCGGATCGCCTGGATGGGGAGAGGCTTCTCGCATTTGGTGTAGAAGCCCATCTCGGCACTCCCTCGCGGCAACGCCGACAAGAGCTCCATGCCCTGAAGGACGCGGCCCACCAGCGCCACGTTGCGATCGAGGTGCCGCGGCGCGTGTCCGATGACCACGTACAGCTCCGCGCCGCTGCCGCTTTCCACATCCAGATCTCGCCCGACACCGACCATCCCGTAGCAATGCGCGAGCCAGGTCAACCCGAGTTTGGGCGCGCGCGCAGCGGGGAATCCGTCGCTGAAGCCCACTTGCGGCGCATAAACGTCGCCGTCCTTGAGCCGGGTGAACGGCATGTTGGGCCATATGGCGGTGTCGAACTCCGGGGCGACCTTGCGCAGCCCTTCCGGAATCGGATGGCGATTCTCGGGGTCCCCCCACTGCACCACGTAATCGTCCTGAACCCGCACGATCGACAGATGATCGTAGTAGTGGGAGTGGGCAAGGGTCTCGATGTTGGCGACGTGCAGCGGCGCGAAGTGCGGTGCTAGCTCGATCACCACGCGACCGGCAGGCAGGTCCACATAGAGCGTATGCTCCGGATCCGCCGGACGCCAATCCGCTTCGGTCGAGGCCGCGATGATCTCGGCCATCGTGGGATGCGGCGCCGCCAGCGCGTGCTCGGCAAGAAAACCCAGCGCGCAGACGCCCAAAAACTTAAAATGGCGCATCATGTGCCGAGTATTGCACGAAGGCCTATGTGGCCGGGAGGGCGGCATGCCCAGAATTCGCTTGAATGGATTGATGCTTGCCGCGATTTGGATGTTCGCCGAGGCGGCGCTTGCGCAGATGCCGGGCGGTCCCGGCGGATATCCCGGCGGCATGGGCGGCGGCGGGCGCCCGCCCGTGGGCGGTCCGGCAGGGGACACCACGCCTCCGACCGTTACCGAGAAGCCGGATGCGGCGGCCCGGAAGGCCTACAAAGAGGCCATGAAGTACTTGGACAAAGCCAGGCAATATGAGGTCTCCGCGGCCGCCGCCACCAACCCCGACAAGAAGGCCAAAGAAAGGGAAAAGGTCGGAGACGCTTACACCCGCGCTTTGGATGAGTTCACCGAAGCGCTCAGTAACAAAGGCGATATGGTCGAGGCGTGGAACAACGTCGGCTACGTGCATTTGCGTCTGGAAGCCTATCAAGAGTCCATCGACGACTACAATCACGCGCTGGCGTTGAAGCCCGATCTGATGGATGCGATCGAGCACCGCGCGGAGGCGTACCTTGCCGTCGATCGCATCGATGATGTCAAGGCTCCCTACATGGACCTCTACAGTCACGATCCCGCGTTGGCGGCTCAGCTGATGACGGTCATGCAGAAGTGGTCCAGCGATCATCAGGCCGATGCCAAAGGCATGCGTCCCTCCGATGTCGCCGCGTTTGGGAAATGGCTGTCCGAACGGGACGGCATCGCCAAGCAAGCAGCATCGTTGCCGCCTCCGAAGTAGACGGGGTCAGCCGGGGGCCGGCGCGCCGGCTAGCGGGCCGCCTTCAGCGCCTCGAGTTCGGCTCTGATCTCGGCAACGGTTGCCTCCAGCTGCGCAACGCGCTGAGTCAGCGATCCCGCGACGGCGCCCCCATCCGCCGACAGCACGGACGGTGCGTCGCCCGGATCCGGCGCGGATTCCACGACCCCGAAAAATAGATGCGTGTAGCGCGACTCGCGTGCGCCCGGCGCACGCGCGAGACGCGCGACGAATGGCCCGTCCTCGCGCGTCATCAGAGCCTTCAGAGTCGACTCGACCGCCTCCGCATCGGGGAAGTCGCAGAGCCGGTTGGTGCGGGTGCGAAGCTCCCCCGGTGTCTGCGGTCCGCGCAGCAGCATCACGCAGAGCGTGCCCAATTCCTGAGGCGAGAATTTGAGCGGACCGAATTCGGTATTGCAGAAGCGATGGCGGTATTTGGTCACGCGGCCGCCGTAACCAGCCGATTTGTCGCTGATCATGTGTTTTTTCATGAGCGCGTCCACGGTTTGCTGCACGGTGGACTCGGGCAGCTCGAGCACAGGCTCGCGATTGGTTTTCTGATTGCACGCGTTGGTCAGGGCGTTGAGCGACAGGGGGTATTGATCGGGAGTGGTGATTTCCTTCTCGATGAGGCAACCGATGACGCGCGCTTCAATGGGTGTGAATTCTATATTCATGCGAGGGGATGTTTTAGGTTGGGGGCTTGCGGCAGAATAGCTCGACCGCGGAAACAAGGTGTGCTCATGAGCGAAATTCAGTTGGTGTCGGAACACGGCTGCTTCGGCGGCACGCAGCGATTCTACAAGCATGCTTCGCGCGAGACGCGTGGAACCATGAAGTTCTCAGTATACCTGCCTCCCGCGGCCACGTCGGCCCAGGGGACCTCGATGAGGCTGCCGGTGCTTTATTACTTGTCCGGCCTCACCTGCACCGAGGAGACGTTTCCGATCAAGGGTCACGCGCAGCAGGCGGCAGCGGAGCTCGGAATCATGCTGGTCGCCCCGGACACGAGTCCGCGCGAGCCGCGCATACCGGGCGATGCGGATAGCTGGGATTTCGGCCAGGGCGCGGGTTTCTACGTCGATGCCACGCAGGCCCCGTGGGCGACCAATTACCGGATGTACAGCTACGTGACGCGCGAGCTGCCTGAGTTGGTGGTCGCAAATTTTCCAGCGGATGCAGGCGCCACCGGCATCTTCGGCCATTCGATGGGTGGCCATGGCGCCCTGGTCTGTGCGCTGCGCAACCCGGATCGGTACAAATCCGTCTCCGCCTTCGCGCCAATTGCCGCGCCGATGCAGTGCCCTTGGGGCAAGAAAGGCTTCGGCCACTACTTGGGACCCGATCAAGCCGCGTGGCGCGAGTACGACGCCACCGAACTCGTGGCTCGCAAGCCCTTCCCCGGGCTCATCCGCATCGATCAGGGCAAGGCGGACCAGTTCCTCGCCGAGCAATTGCTGCCCGAGAAATTTGCCGCCGCCGCGGCCAAGTCAGGTCAGAAGCTCGATCTGAGGATGCACGAGGGATACGACCACGGCTATTACTTCATGCAAAGCTTCATGGCCGACCACCTGCGCCACCACGCCGCGATGTTGAAGATAAAATAATCCGCAGCCCGCAGCGGCAGGCGCCGCCATAAGATCAGCGGGAGACGGCGGGTGCCGAGGTGATGCGTCCGTCGAAGTCCATCCACACATGCTGCGCGAAATCGTACAGCTTGCAGCGCCGAACGGTGTTCCAGTAATAGCGCCAGGTGAACACCTCCGACTTCAGCCGCTCATCCAAGGTGGCGCTGAGCCGCGCTTGCGCCTCCTTCAGACGATACAGCGGAATGCCCATGTTCACATGGTGGGCGCCGTGCTCGAGAATGTAATGGATGAGTCCGTCGAGCGGCCGCGCGAGTTTCACGTGCACGGTGGTGGTCGCATAGCCGGCATTCGCGCTCCACTCATCACGCCGATCGTACCAAGCGACGCGCGGGTGGGTATGTTGGACGTAGATGACGAATCCCATCAGGCAATTCCAAGCGAAGAACGGGATGGCGAATCCGAACACCAGTATCGTCCACAGGGATCTGCCGCTGTACAAGGACCAGGCAATCAGGCCCCCGATCCAAGCCGCCCCGAACGCACTCACCAGCATGCAGTCCCAGATGTAGCTGACGCGGCGATGGCCGACGTGCTTGCGGCTCGGAAAGTAGAGTTTCTTCCACCACATCTCGACCATGTAATAGACGCCTTGGCCGAAGCCGCTCCGATACACGTGCTCGAGCAACCGGCGGCTCCAGGAAAGCCGTGCGAACTCGTGTGGCGAATAGGGCGTCCAGACATAATCTCGTCCCTTCAAGTTGGTGAAACCATGGTGGGCGAGGTTGTGGCCGACGTCCCACAAGCTGAACGGCGTCAATGAGGGCAGGAAGGCGATCCGCCCAATCCAACCGTTCAGCACTTTGTTCGGCGTGTAGGAGCCGTGGCAGGCGTCATGCCCGATCACGAACAGGCGTGCGATCCAAAGCCCCGCCACGAGCGCGGCAAAAACCCGGATCCACCAGGAATCCACCACCAGAAGGCTCGCGATGGCGGCGCCGAACACCAACCAATCCAGGAAAAACCAGATAACCGGGGTCACGATGCCGCGTTGCAGCGTGAACGGCTGCAGCAACTTTTGAAATCTGAAGCGCGACTTATCCGGCGCCGGGGTTTCCACGGTTTCGACGGTGCTAATCGGCTCAGAGGGCAATGAGGACATGAAGGGCTCCGGCGGCAAGGCGACCGCCAATTATATACGCCGGCGGAGGCAACTCACATAATACGTGGAACTACGGGGGATCAGTCCGTATCGGCATCCGGCCAGAGGAGCACCCCGAGATGCTCGCAGGCCTCAATCAGCGCGGTGGCCGCCTCGCGCGTGCTGGCATCCAGCCGGCGGTCGTGCGTCAGCAGCCAAGTGAGCCGCGCGCGCCGCGAGCGGGCCGAGGGCTCGCTGTCGAAGAGCGCGGGAAATAGTCCAAGGGCATCGATGAATTCACGCATCGGCGCGTTGCTGTGGGCGTTGGGCGCTGGCGTGAGCAACAACTTCAACCACGTGACGCATCGCTTGGCGAGACCGGCCCGAGTGATGCCGAGACTGGTCCGCCGCCTCGTTTCGCCGTCCGCCAAGGAGTCGGCGAGACGCCGGTAGCGTTCCACGGATGCTTCGTCAGCCGGCAAAGCGGGGCTGGCGTCCGAAAGCACCGATCGCAGCAGGTCGGCCAGCAACAGGGCGAGCTCCTCGGCCAAGAATCGCTGGTTCTGCTCGGCATCCGAACGAGCCAGATCGGCCCACACCCTGGGTCCGCCCACCCGCCTCGCGTTGGGAGAGTTCGACATGTCTCCCAGTGTAGCGGCTCCGCGGCCCATCGCAACTATGTCAAAATGCGACCAAGTTCACTGACATGCGCTGAATCGCTGCAAAAGGCCCGCGCCGCATGCCGACCGCACGCCGGCGAAGCGAAAATTTAATGAAGGCAGATCGCTCAAACTTTTGCGCCGACTTCACCGTGGGCAAGGCTGTCCTCGTGGCGCCCGCTGTCCGGCGCATCGTCGCGGGCAACGCCGGGCTCATGACCGGTCCCGGCACGAACACCTATCTGCTCGGTACATCCAACATCACAGTGCTCGATCCCGGGCCCGACGACGCGCAGCACCTGCAGAGCATACTGGCTGCCGCCGGTGCACCGATTCGCTGGATCGTCACGACCCACACGCATCGGGATCACTCCCCGCTGGCCGCGCCCTTGAGACGCGAGACCGGCGCTCGCGTCATCGGTCTTCCGGCGCCGGGCGACGGACGGCAGGACGACACTTTCACACCCGACCAGCATCCACGCGATGGTCAGATCATGGCACTCGGTGAGGTCTCGCTGACCGCCATCCTGACGCCGGGTCACGCCTCCAATTGTGTGTGCTACCTGCTCTCGGGCGAGCGGTTGCTGTTCACCGGCGATCACGTGCTCGGGGGCGTCTCGCCCGTGATCTTGCCGCCCGACGGAGACATGGCGGCGTATCTCGATTCGATCGACAAGCTGGCCGCTTACGATTTCGAACATATCGCCCCTGGGCACGGTGACCTGATGGACCGCGGCAAGCGGGTTCTGTCGATGCTGCGGGCCCACCGTCTGGCGCGCGAGCGCAAGGTCCTCGACCGGCTCACGGAGCCCGCGGCACTCGATACCCTGACACCCGCCGTCTACGATGACGTGCCTAAGGATCGGCACCCCTGGGCGCGCCTCACCCTGGAGGCACACCTCATCAAGCTTCGGCGCGAAGGCAAAGTGATCCAGACAGACGGCATCTGGCGACGCATCCGGTGAGGCCGCGTCTGTCCGTCTCGCTGCACGCGGTAAGCGTGCGGCGCGGCAAGCACTGGGCGCTCAAAAACATTTCTCTGGAGCTCAAGGGCACTGAGCACTGGGCGCTCGTCGGCTCAAACGGTTCGGGCAAGACGCAGCTTCTCAAGCTGATCGCTGGGCACATCTGGCCGACCCCCACCGGTCAAGAGAAGCTAATTTACCGATCAGGCGGACGCAAGCTGTATCCGGACCAGGCGAAGCAGCGCATCGCCTACCTCGGCAGCGAGCTTCAGGACAAATATACGCGCTACGGTTGGAATCCGAGCGTGCGAGATTTGCTCGCCACCGGCTTGCAGCATACGGATCTCAAGCTTGCACCGGTCACAACGGGGCAGCGGCGCAAAATCTCGGCGACCCTATCGGCATGCGGCCTCGCTCAGCTCGCTGTGCGGCGATTCTCGACCCTATCGTACGGACAGAAGCGGATCGCGCTGCTTGCGCGCGTGCTCTGCCAGGACCCCGATTGGCTCCTGCTGGATGAAATCTACAACGGGCTCGACGGCGACTACCGTGCACGGATAGACCGGATGCTCGCGGCTGCGCGCGTCCAGGGATGTTGTTGGATCGCCGCCGCGCATCGCGCAGTCGATGTGCCCGCCGGTACGCGCGGGCTGATCGAGTTGGAAGCGGGGCGGCTCGGGCCGGTACGAGCATTACGCCCGGCGCAACTCAAGCGATTGAGCGTCGATGCCGGCGAGCAGTCCCGCTCCACCCGGCCGCGCGAGCCCGCACGGCGGTTGTCTCCCCTCGCGAAGCGGCCGCCGTTGATCCGGCTGCGGCAGGTAAGCTTGTATGTCGAGTATCATTGCGTGCTGCGCAAGGTCGACTGGGACTTGCGCAAGGGCGAGCATTGGGCCGTGTTCGGAGCGAACGGCGCGGGGAAGACCAGCTTGCTCAAGCTGCTGTACGGTGATTTGTCACCTGCAGTGGGCGGCAGCATCGAGCGTGCGGGGCATCCGCGCGGCACACCCATCGCCGAGTGGAAGCGCCGGGTCGGCTACGTGTCGCCGGAATTGCAAACCGACTATGCACTGAACGTGACGGTGCGCGAGCTGGTCGCAAGCGGCCGTCACGCGAGCATTGGCCTTTCCGATGCGCCAACCCCGGCTGATACGAGGGCGGCCGAGCGCTGGCTCAGATTCTTCAAGCTGGCCTCCTACGCGGAGCGTCGGCCAAGTGAGTTGTCCTATGGACAGATGCGGCGTGCGCTCTTCGCCCGCGCTCTGGCAGCGAAACCTCGCTTGCTTTTGCTGGATGAGCCGCTCACCGGTCTCGATCCGAAACAGCGGTCAGCGATGAAGGGGCTGCTGCGGAGGCTGATGGAGCGTAGCTTGACTGTGGTCATCGCCGTTCACCATGCCGAAGACCTGCCGCCGGGCATGACCCATGCTCTGCGCCTCTCCGAGGGACGTGCGCAGACGGAGGTTTGTCATTCTGCGAACTGAGTCGGAGGCGCACGCCGGCCGTTGCGAGACACTGTCACCGTCCTATACGGCATGGGGTTTGTATTATGTCTCGCGTCCTCGACAGTGGCGCCCTGGCGGCCGCGATCCTGGCGCTCGTGGGGTGCCATGGCGCCTACGCGGTGCGGCCGATTCCCCGAATCGCCGCCGACAGCGTCGGCAAGCCCGTCGCACGCCTGCAAGAGGCTTTCGGCGAGCCGCGCAAGATCGAGACCACGCCCACCAAGGAAGTGTACGTGTGGTTCCTGCCGCAGAAGCCCGCCGGCGCACCGGCCGGGTTTCACGGATGCGAGATGGAGGTCACCGTCGACGCGCGCTCCGAGCACGTTCTCGGTTATTCGCTGTCGAATATCGGATGGTCGAAATGTCGCGAGGTGGAGCGCAGGATCCGCGTCGCCGAACGCTAGTTTACAATGGGGATCCCGCCGCCGCGCGGCGTGCTCGGAGGTTCCCGTGTCCCTGATCATCATTCTATCCATAGCGGTCCAAGCGGGCCTGATCGCCCACGTGATCAAGACCGGACGCAACATGCTATGGATCGCTGCGATCTTCTTTCTGCCGCTCGCTGGTCCGATCGCGTACGTAGCGGTGGAGATCCTGCCCGGCTTGTTCGGCGGAGCGACCGCGCGGCGCGCTCGATCGGGCATGCATCGCATGATCGATCCCGACCGAAATCTGCGCCGCGTCAGCGCCGAAGTGGAGATTTCGGGCAACGTCGACGCGCGCCGCCGCCTGGCCGATGAATTGTTGGAGCGGCGCCAGTTCGATGCCGCCATCCAGGCCTACGAGGTGGGGCTGAAGGGCATTTTCGAGCATGACCCGACGCTGCTCGCCGGCTTGGCGAGAGCGCAGTTCGCGAAGAACGATTTCGCTGCAGCGCGTCTGACGCTCGAGCGTCTCGCGCAGCACAATCCCGACTTCAAATCGCCGGAGGTGCAGTTGCTGCATGCACGAACGCTCGAGGCGCTCGATGACTTCGATGCGGCCGAACTTGCCTATTCAGCGGCAGCGCCGAACTTTCCGGGCGCGGAGGGGCGCCTGCGATATGGCTTGTTTCTGAAGCGGCGCGGCAAGCTCGATCAGGCGCGCCGCATTCTCCAGGATCTCCTGGACGGCGCGAAGCTCGGTCCTGCGCATTATCGCCGGGCGCAGGCCGAATGGCTCGAACTTGCACGCCGGGAAATCAATTGATCGACCCGTCGCCCTCGCGGAACGATTGCGGGCGCGGCCGGTCACAGTACAAAAGAGGTCGTACATGATGACTCGCTGTGGGATAGGTCGATTCGTTTCCCTGTCGTTCGCGCTCGTGTTGCTGGCGGCATGCGCCGGTCAACGCGACCCGGCCCAGAAAATGATGGACGACATCGAGGCGGCCACCAATGCTGCTTCCACCGATGCCGCGAAGTATGTTCCCGATCAGCTCAATGACGTGCAGACCAAACTCGACGATCTCAAGACCGCATTCAGCGCCCAGGATTATCCTGCTGTACTCGCGCGCGGCCCCGCGCTGTTGAGCGAGGCCCAAGGCCTGGCAGGCGCCGCCGCGGCGAAGAAAGCGGAAACGGAAAAGCAGCTGAACGAGGAATGGAGCGCGCTGGCAATCTCCGTGCCGGACGAGCTGACTGCGATTCACGGCCGCCTCGACATGCTCGGCCAATCCAAGAATCGCAAGCTTGCCGGGGGCATGGATCTCGGGGCCGCGAATGCCGATTTGGACGAAGCTGCCTCGCAGTGGTCCAAGGCGCAGGGTGCCTTTGGTAATGGCAACCTCGATGAGGCGGTAATGGCCGGCAAAAACGCAAAATCCAAGCTCCAGACCCTGGCCGGCACGCTGAAGGTCGATCTGCCTACACCGCCAGTCGCCCCTCGCTGACGATCACCGCCCGGCCGCCCACGTGCGCCGCCGTCAGCGCGCCGCCGTGCACCTCCAGGCGCACCTCGATCCGCGAGGGTCGGCCCATGTGACGCCCTTGGAGCCCGATGAACCCGGCGCTGTGTTTGCCGAGCTGACCGATATCGAACAGGTACGAGGCGAGCATGACGTGAGCGTTGCCGCTCGCCGGATCTTCGGGAATACCAAGTGCCGGGCAGAACATCCGGGACTCGGTGGAGAGTTCGTCCGGTCCGGAACCCCGATTGACCGCAAACACGAAAAATCCTTCCGCTCCGAGTTCCTGGCCCAAGGCCAACAGCGTGTCCGCGTTGGGTGCGAGAAGATCGAGTGCACGCGCATCGGCGATCGGCACGAGCAGACGGGTGCTGCCCTTGCGGGCAATGCGCGCGGGCATGACTTCGTGCAGCGCAGTCGCCGGCAACCTCAGGGCTTCGGCGACGCGCAACGTCGTCTTGAACGCCAACGGGTCGTCGAGATCGGGGACGGTCTGCCGGAATTCAATGATGGGCGCGCTTGCCTGCGAACCTGGGTCGTCGCGAACGCGGACTTCGACCACGCCGGTGCCGCAGGCCTGGCGAAACGGATCAGCGCTGCGCCGGCCGAGGGCGAGCATCACCGCGTGAGCTGCGATGGTTGCGTGCCCGACGAACGGGGCCTCCTTGCGCGCATTGAAAAAGCGCAGCCTCACATCGTGATCCGGGGCGTCGGCAGCGCTTATGAAAGCGACTTCGGCGTGGGAGAATTCGCGCGCAATGGCGGCCATCGCGGCATCGCTCTGGCCATCCGCATCGAGAACCACGGTCGCCGGATTGCCGCTGAAGGGCTGGTGCGTGAATGCATCTACCTGGAAAATTCGCATGCGTCCCCGCTTGCGCCGCCGCGGCCGATGGCGGAGTTTTGCACGCATCCGCGCAGCAAGCTACACTGGCTCGAACCTTGGGGTGGCCCTTTGGGGCCTGAGATGGGGGATGGCGGAGCTGCCGATTCCTCGAACCCGTTGAACCTGACCCGGTTAGTACCGGCGTAGGGAGCAGGTGCCATGAAAAGCGCAGTCGAAATCAGCATGTATCCGTTGACCGGCAAGTATCGGCCGTTGATCGCGGCATTCATCGAGCGTCTGAACGGTTATCCGGATATGACGGTGAAGACCAATGCCTTGAGTACTCAGGTCTGGGGGGAGCTGGTTCACGTGTTGGCGGCCGTGGGCGCCGAAATCGAGCGCTCCGCCGGTGGCGGGGTCCACGACGGCGACGGCGACAGCGTCCGCGACGTTCCGCAATTGGTCTTTGTCATGAAGGTGCTGCCCGGCCTGGCGCCACCGTGATCGATGCGTTAGGGGAACAGCTCGCCGGCGCATGGCGCGGAACGAGTTGGGTGGAGATGCTGGCGGTATTGCTGGCGATCGCCTATCTATTGCTCGCCATTCGACAATCGATCGCCTGCTGGATTGCGGCGTTCGTCAGCTCGTGTCTGTATGTCTGGGTGCTGTTCGGCGCGCGGCTGTACATGGAGTCGGTGCTCAATCTGTTCTATGCCGCCATGGCCGTTTATGGCTTTTGGCAGTGGCGTGCCACCAAGGATGGAGCAGCTCTCAAGGTGACCCGCTGGCCCCGCGCACGCAACGGGTGGGGGCTCGCGGCGGTGGTCGCGCTGTCCGCGATCAGCTCTTTTTTCCTGCGCCGTTACACTCCCGCGGCGTGGCCGTTCGTGGATTCCCTGGTCACCTGGGCCAGCGTGTTCGCCACGTTTTTGGTAGCCCGCAAAGTCTACGAGAACTGGCATTGGTGGCTGCTCATCGATTCGGCGAGCCTGTGCCTGTATTTCACGCGCCGCTTGTACCTCACGATGCTGCTGTTCGCCGTGTACCTTGCGCTCATCGTGATCGGCATGCGCGAGTGGCGCCGCAGCCTTCCGCTGAGCGCGCAAGCCGCCTAGCCGCGGTAGCACCGGATGCCGCCCACCCTCGAGCACCTGGCACGGCGCTACATTCCCGGGCGAGGCCCGGTGACGATCGACCGGCTCGGATCGGGGCTGGTGAACCAGAGCTACCGGGTCGGCCGCGAAGCACGGGTCTTCTCATTGCGATTGACGGCGCCCCGGGCGGCCGAGCTCGGGCTCGACCGGCACTGGGAGTGTCGGGTGCTTGCCTGCGCGGCCGCAGCCGGCCTGGCTCCCGCGGTGGAGCGCTGTGAGCCGCGTGCGGGCATCTTGGTATCTTGTTGGGCCGAGGGCAGCGTCTGGAACGCCGAGCAGGCAGGCGCTGCCGAGACGCTGGACACCGTTGCGCAACTCGCGCGGCGCGTGCATCTACTTCCGCTGCTCGAGCGGGCGCGGATAGTGAGCGTCGGCCAATGGATTGCCTTCTACCGCCGCTCGCTCGAGCGAGCGGGCGGCGCTCAGTCCGACGGGTCCGCCGACCGGCCGCCCGCAAGCTTGGATGCTGCCGCGAATTGCCTGGTCGACGCACTGAGCCAAGAGCCCCGGCCGGCGCTTGCGCTGTGTCACAGCGACCTGCATGTGCAGAATCTCGTCATCACCGCGCGCGGCGCGCCGCTCATCCTCGACTGGGAATACGCGCACGTATCGGACCCGCTTTGGGATTTGGCGGGCTGGATATGCAATGGCGATCTGGCACGGGCGCAGTGCGACTTGCTGCTGTGCCTTTATCTGCAACGCGAGCCGACGCGCGAGGAGGCGCTACGGCTCGCGCGTCTGGCGTGGCTGTACGACTACGTCTGCCTGCTTTGGAGCGAGCTTTACCTGAGCTCGCCATCGACCGTGGGCGCTGCGAGGGACGCCGTATCGATGCGGGCGCAGTGCCTGACCAAACGGCTCGCGGCAAGGTTTACCGAAGGGCTCGCCGACGGGCTTGCCGAAGGGCTTGCCGACGGGCTCGCCGACGGGATTGCCGAAGCGCTCGCCGCGACTGGTCGTGCCGGCCAAGTTCCGGCACACTAGCGCGCTTTGGCCTTGTAACCCGGAGAGCTTGATGGCGCGGATGATCGTGGTGGACCGTGACGGCAAAGAGCATGAGATCGAGGCGAAACCCGGCCTCAAGGTCATGGAGATCCTGCGTGAGCTCGATTACGGAGTCGCCGCCATCTGCGGGGGACTTTGCTCTTGCGCCACCTGTCACGTTTACGTCGACCCCGCATGGACGGCGCGCCTGCCGAAGCCGCAAAGCGACGAGCTGGAGTTGCTCAAGGAGCTTTCCGATTACCGGGAAGCGACCTCCCGGCTGTCCTGCCAGGTCGACTTTACCGATGCGCTGAGCGGGCTCAAATTAGCGATTGCGCCGGACACTTAGCAGAAGGCTCGCGCTGCGGGACGAGGCCGCGCGCGCACGTCACTTCTTTTTTTCGGTCTGCCGGCGCACGGCATCCTGCGCCGCCGCGACTGCGGCGGGGTCGCCGAGGAAGCGCCGGCTGATCGGCCGCAGTTGCTGGTCGAGCTCGTACAGCATCGGAATTCCGGTCGGGATGTTGAAATCCACGATCGCGCTTTCGCTCATGTCGTCGAGCATTTTCACCAGTGCACGCAGCGAGTTGCCGTGCGCCACGACGAGCACGGTGCGGCCGGCGCGAAGCTCGGGCACGATGCGCGATTCCCAGAACGGCATCACCCTGGCCAGCGTGTCCTTGAGCGATTCGCAAGCCGGCAACACGCGGGGATCGAGGTCGGCGTAGCGGGGATCGAATCTCGGGTGCCGCGGATCCTCCGGCCCCAGCGGCGGGGGTGGAATGTCGTAGCTGCGGCGCCAGATCTTCACTTGAGCCTCGCCATGCTCGGCGGCGGTCTGCACCTTGTCGAGGCCCTGCAAAGCGCCGTAGTGCCGCTCGTTGAGCCGCCAGTTTCTCTCGACCGGCAACCACATCCGATCGGTGGTATCCAATATCAGCCAGAGCGTGCGGATCGCCCGCTTGAGTACCGACGTAAACGCGATCTTGGGCTCGAGATGCTCGCGTTGCAGCTCGCGTCCCGCCAGGACCGCCTCCTGCCGCCCGAGCTCGGTCAAGTCCACGTCGTGCCAGCCGGTGAACAGATTCTCGACGTTCCAAGTGCTTTGGCCGTGACGAATCAGGATGAGTTTTCCGGACACGATATTCTCCTAAGCAACACGGCCGCGGCGCAAAGCCGCGACGAACATCCCATCGAAATGGGCGGCCAACGTCTGGTCGTCGTGGATCTCCACGTGCAAGCGGATGCGCCCCCGGCCGGAACGCGCCAGCATCTTGAGGAACTTGCCCACGTACTGCGGCGGCGGCGCCTTCAAGATCCCGCGGAACTCGCCTTTCACGGGCTTCAAATAGCGGATGTTCGATTCCTGGATCACGGCATCGGCGTTCAATCCGCGCGCCTCGATGTAGCGGCTCGCCCATGCCCAGCCGGCCAGCACGGAGACGCAGAACAGGCTTCCCCCGAACGCAGTTCCCTTGTGATTCGCGTTCGGGCTCAACGGTGCGCGCAGCACCACCACCTCGTCGTGCGCGGCATCGACCGAGACACTCAAGTGGCGCGCCAGGGGAAATTCGCGCTCGATTCGAGCCTGCAGATAGTCGACGCCGAATGCATCGGGCACGGCGTTCTCTTTCAAGATCGTGTTCGGCGTTTTCATTCGTGCGCGAGCCGCCTGACCGCCTGCAGCGCCACGGAAAGTGTCGCGAAATCGGGGGGCGATCCGGTGCGCAGATCGACCAAAATCCGCTTCAAGACCTCGGCGGGCGCGGCACGGCGCCGCGTCCATTCATCGACACGCCCACCCGGCTCCCGGCCCTTGCACTTGAGTGCCGTGCCCGTGATCTGACGCTGCAGGGCATAGAGTTCGTCTCGCACGGTTCTGCGCGCCGCGGCCTGCCACTGTCCCTCGACCGGCAGCCCGTCAATTTGCTCCTGGATCCAGGCGAGCCCGATCCGCTCGCCGATCTCGAAATAGGCCTTGGCCGCAAAGCCGATCTTGACCCTGGCAGCCATGGCGACCTCCACCAGATCGAGCGCGCAGTGCAGGGTATCGAGCGATGCGATCCGGGTCGCCAGCCGTTCCGGCACGTGCTGTTCGATCAGCCGGGAGCGATTTGCGCCGAGACGTGCCGAGGCCGTGGCGGACAGGGCGGCGCCGAGCTCGCCCCAAAGTTCCTGCACCTGCGCGGCGTAGCGATTCACCGCGCGCTCGATCACCAGATTCTCCCGCAGGTTCTCGATGAGCCAGTAGCTCGCGTGACTCAGCAGTCGAGTGGTCTGATACATCGCAGTGTACTGCACCGAGGCCGGAATCTTGTTGTCGAGATCCTCGATCTGCGACCAGATTTCGCGCACCGCAAATATTTCCCGTGCTGTGGTGTAAGCGCGCGCGATGGCGGCGGGTTCCGCGCCGGTATCGTCCTGTGCACGCACCGGGAAGACCGGTCCCATGCGGTTGATTAGGCTGTTGGTAATGGCCGTGGCAATGATCTCGCGGCGCAGCCGGTGGCGCTTCAGCCGCGCGGCGAAGCGCCGCTGTACCGGTTCCGGAAAATAGCGGATGAGCTCACCGGAAAGGTAGGGGTCTTCCGGCACGTTGGAATGGATCAGCGCCTTGTACAGCCAGATCTTGCCGTAGGAGAGAAGAATGGCGAGCTCCGGGCGCGCGAGTCCCTCGCCGGCCTTGCGCCGGTCGGCTATCTCCTCATCGGACGGCAGGAATTCGAGTGCGCGGTTCAGATCGCCTGAGCGCTCCAGCACCCGGATCACGGAGGCATTTTCGCCCAGGCGTTCCTTGGAATGAAAATCGCCGGTGCTGATGGCCTGGCCTTGGAGGTAATTGTTTCGCAACACCAGGCCCGCGACTTCCTCGGTCATCTGCACCAGCAGGCGGTTGCGCGCGGCGCGGGTGATCTCGCGTGAGCGCACGGCTCCATTCAGCAGGATCTTCAAGTTGACCTCGACGTCCGAACAATTCACACCTGCCGAGTTGTCGATGAAGTCGGTGTTCAAGCGGCCGCCCCGGCGTGCGTACTCGACGCGCCCGAGCTGTGAGAAGCCGAGATTTCCGCCCTCGCCGATGACCTTGCAATGGAGCATGCAGGCGTCGATGCGCACTGCGTCGTTGGTGCGGTCGCCCACGTCGCCGTTGGATTCGCTCGTCGCCTTGACGTATGTGCCGATGCCGCCGTTCCACAGCAGGTCGACGTGCGCCTTCAGGATGGCCTTGATGACTTCATTGGGCGTGGCTTGCGCGGGCAGCTCGAGCAGCGCCTGCGCCTCGCGCGACAGTGCCACGCTCTTGGCGGTGCGCGAATAGACGCCTCCGCCCTTGGAAATGGCCGCCTTGGAATAATCCTCCCATGAGGAGCGCGGCAGACGGAACAGGCGCTCGCGTTCGCGGTAGGAGCGAGACGCGTCCGGGTTCGGATCGAGGAAGATGTGCTGGTGATTGAAGGCGGCGACCAAGCGGATGTGGCGGGACTGGAGCATCCCGTTGCCGAACACGTCGCCGGCCATGTCCCCGATCCCGGCCACCGTGAAATCCTGATTCTGGATGTCGACCCCGATCTCGCGAAAATGCCGTTTGACGCATTCCCAGGCCCCGCGTGCGGTGATCGCCATTTTCTTGTGATCATAGCCGGCCGAGCCGCCCGAGGCGAAAGCGTCGCCGAGCCAGAATCCGTATTCCCCGGATATTGCGTTGGCGATGTCCGAGAAGGTCGCCGTGCCCTTGTCCGCGGCAACCACGAGATACGCGTCGTCGCCGTCGTGGCGCACGACCCGAGGCGGCGGCACGATCTTGTCCTCGGCGATATTGTCGGTAAGGTCGAGCATGCCGCGGATCAGCGTCTGATAGCACGCGATCACCTCGGCGAGCTGCGCGTCGCGGTCGCCGGTGAGTACCCGCCGCACGACGAAGCCGCCTTTGGCGCCCACGGGCACGATGACCGTGTTCTTGACCTGTTGCGCCTTCATGAGCCCGAGCACTTCCGTGCGGAAGTCCTCGCGCCGGTCCGACCAACGGATGCCGCCCCGCGCGACGAAGCCCATGCGCAGGTGCACTCCTTCCATGCGCGTCGAAAACACGAAAATCTCGAACATGGGCTTGGGCAGCGGCAGCTCGCGAAGTTTCTGGCTCTCGATCTTGAACGACAGATAGTCCTTGAGCGCGCCGCTTTCGGAAAGCTGATAGGCGTTGGTTCGCACCGTCACCGACAGCGCGTTCCAGAGCGCGCGCAGGATGCGGTCCTCGTCGGAACGGGTCACATCCTCGAGCCTGGATCGAATCTCCAGATCGAGCCGCGCAGTGCCGTTGCGGCGCGCACTATCGGAAATTCCGGGGTCGAACCGGGTCACGAACAGATCGGCGAGATAGCGCGCGATGGCCGGATTGTTGACCATCACCTGGGCGATGTATCCCTGGCTGAAAGGCAGGCCGGTCTGCAGCAAATATCGGCAGTAGGCGCGCAGCACCACCACCAGGCGCCACGGCACACCGGCCGTCAAGGTGAGCTGGTTGAAGCTGTCCGAATCCATCAGGCCGGTCCACACCGCCGTGAACGCGCTCTTGATCTCGTCCGCGAGCACTTCGAATTTCGCGACCGCCGTGCCGCGGATGTTGAGCTCCAGGTCCTGGATCCAGGCCCGGCGGCCGCCCGCGAATTCGAGCCCATAGGGGCGTTCAGCCATCACTTTGAGGCCCATGTTCTCGAGCATGGGCAGCAGGTCGGAGATCGGGATGGCATCTTGGAGATTGCGGAAGATCTTCAGAAAGAACTTGTCCTTGCGGCGCGGGTCGGGGCGGTACACATCCAGATGCAGCCGGTCGGGCTCGCGATCCGCGGCCTCGAGAAACGTCACATCGAACGCCCCGGCTTCGCCGGAGAAGTCCTCGGTGTAGGCGGCTGGGAATGCCTGGGCGTAGGTTGCGAACAGCTTGAGCGCGTACGCCTCGTCGAATCGCGTCAACAGCGCAGCCTTGAAATCGTCGGCCCACGACCGCACGGCGAGGGCCACCCGGCGCTCCAGGGCATCGCCGTCCTGGCGCGCGCCGGCGCTCGGCAGCGTCCGAGCCACAATGTGGATGCGGGCGAGGTTCGACTCCGCGATCTGCACTTGCGACTCGATGCCGGTGGCAGCGAGCGCCTCGCCGATGACGCGCTCGATGCGCTGGCGCACCTGCGTGTTGTACTTCTCGCGCGGCACGAAGATCAGGCAGGAATAGAAACGCCGGAAGGGGTCGCGACGCAGCAGCAGGCGCACCCGCGGCCGCTCCTGCAGCCCGAAGATGCCCGTCACCAGACGGATCAGATCGGGAACGCCGGCCTGGAACAGCTCGTCACGCGGGAATGACTCCAGGATGTGCTGCAGGGCCTTGCCGTCATGGCTGTCGGGCGCCAGCGCGAAATGCTGCACGACCTGCGCGACCTTGTGACGCACCAGCGGGATTTCGCGGGGCGTGCAATTGTAGGCGGAGGAGGTCCACAAGCCGAGAAAGCGGCGCTCGCCGATCAACCGGCCGCCGGCATCGAAGGATTTCACCCCGACGTAATCGAGATAGCCGGCGCGATGCACCGACGATTGCAGGTTGGCCTTGGTGACGAGCACCAAGTCGCGCGCGCGGCTCTGGCGCCGTATGTCACCCGGCAAGGTCCGCGTGGTGCTCCGCGGGCGCTTGTGGCCCCTCCTGAGAACCCCGAGTCCGGATTCCTCCACCGGGTCGAGCGCGTCCTGGCCCTTGCGGCTGCGCAGCCGGTATTCCTTATAGCCCAGGAACGTGAAGTGCCTGTCCTCCATCCAGGAGAGGAGCGCCTGTGCCTCGCTCACATCGCGCGCATCGAATCGTGCGCTCAGCGCCCCGAGATCATCCGAGGCGCGGCGCGCCTCGGCACGCATCTTGGTCCAATCGGCGCACGCGACGCGGACATCGCGCATGCTCCGCTCGATGTCCTCGCGCAACGATTCCAGCGACGCCGCATCGACGATCCGATCCACTTCGGCGTGCTGGAAGGATTCGAGCCGGCAATGCTTGTCGGCGACCGCACCCCGTTCCTCGATGGAGCGGAGCGAGCCGGCCGTATCGCGCGACACGGCGAAGATCGGGTGCGCGAGGAAGTGCATGGTCAACGACGCCCTGGTCAGCGCGAGGCCGATCGAATCCACCAGGAAGGGCATGTCGTCGTTGACCACCTCGATGACGGTGTGGGGCGATGTGTATCCGTCCACGCGCAGGGTCGGATTGAATACCCGCACCAGCGCGCGGCCGCGACGCTTCTGCGCGAAGCGCAGATGCGACAGCGCCGCCCCCGCAAGATCCTTTGGATCGCGCTCCGCGATGTCCTGCGCGTCGACGTTGGCGTAATAAGCTTGCAGGAAACGCTTGTGATCGGGGGCGCGGCGAGACTTCGGCAGGCGCGCCGCAGCGACGATCGCCGCTACGATCCTTCGGTATTGATCGATGCTGGCTTGGTGCATGTGATGATCCTGAAAATCAGTCTGGTTTCTCTAGATCGGCGATCACGGCCGCCAGAAAGCGGCACGCCTCGCCTCCGGTGACGCAACGGTGATCGAAGCTCAGCGACAATGGCATCCGCCGATGCGCCACCACTGTGCTGCCGTCCGCGACCGCATCCATGCGCACCTTTCCGGCACCCAAAATCGCGACTGCCGGCGGCACCACGATGGGAATGCCGTAGCGGCCCGCAAGCGTGCCGAAGTTCGAGAGCATCATGGTGAAATCGCGAAGATCCTCCGGTGCAATGGTGCGCTGATGCGCGGCGCTCTTTTGCGCAGCGACGGCAGCCTTCAGCTCCGCCGGCGGCTTGTTTTGGATATTTCTCAAAACCGGCACGATCAGGCCCTGCGGGGTGTCCACCGCGACCGCCAGATCGATGTGCTGGAACAGCGCGCGCGAATTCGCCCCGCTGTCGTACCACGCGTTCAGCGCGGGCTCGATGCGCCAGGCGGCGATGAGCGCGCGCATCAACCGCAGCATGTAATCACCGGATTTCGACCAGGCGTCGAGGTCGGCGTCGTCGCACACGGTGCTGAGCGGCACTTCGGCCTGTGATGCGGACATGCTGCGCGCCATGGCGCGGCGCGGTCCGCGCAACGGCTCCCATGACGCACCGGGCGGCAACGCCGGTGCTGCACGTATGCGGCGATGCTGCGTGCCGTCCGGGGCGCCCAGCACGTCGTGCAGAGTGATTGCGCCGCCGTGGCCTGAGCCGCTGATTTGCTCGAGATCGAGATTCAAGTGGCGCGCCGCGGCCCGCGCCACCGGCAATGCGCGCGGGCGTGCCGCGTCGCGGCCGCCCGAGACCGCCGTCAAACCCAGGTCGACGAACTGTGCCTCGGTAGTGACCGGCATGCTGCCGACGACCGTGCCGGAATCGAAGTCGATCAGCGGCGCGCCGGTTGCAATGATGTCGCCGGCGGCGCCGTGCAACTTCATCACGATGCCCGCGTAAGGGACCGGGACCTCGACCACCGACTTTGCCGTTTCCACGGACACCATGGGCTGATCGGCAAGCACGTGGTCGCCCGGGCCTACGTGCCACTCGAGGATCTCGGCCTCCGCCAAACCCTCGCCCAAATCCGGAAGTCTGAATGTGCCCATGCGGATGCTCTAACCGTCCAGGGTGAATCGCGCGGCATCGACGATGCGTCGCACGCCTGGAATGTAATCGTGCTCGAGCTTGAACAGCGGCATCACGGTATCGAAGCCTGCAACGCGCTGAATCGGAGCAACCAGATCGTACAGGCCGTGCTCGGCCACGATCGCCGCGATCTCGGCTCCGACACCCACGTTGCGAGCCGCCTCGTGGACGATGACGAGTCTGCCGGTCTTGGCGACGGAGGCGAGGATGGCGTCGCTGTCGATCGGGCTCAGAGTGGCCAGATCGATCACTTCGGCGCTGATTCCCTGAGCTTCGAGCTCAACCGCGGCGCGCAGCGTCTCGACCGTCATGGCGCCCCAGGTGACCAGGGTGACTTCGGTGCCCTCGCGCAGGATGAAGCAGCGGTCGAGGGGCAGCGCACGCCCGTCGTCGCTCACCTCCTGGCGCATCGCGCGGTACAGGCGCGCCGGCTCCAGGAACATGACCGGATCGGGGTCGCGGATGGCGGCGAGGAGCAGGCCGTAGGCGCGCGCCGGGGAGGAGGGGCACACCACGCGGATTCCCGGAATGTGGCAGAGCAGGGTCTCGGTGCTCTCGGAGTGATGCTCGGGGGCGTGGATGCCGCCGCCGTGCGGAGTACGGATCACCACCGGGCAGGTGAGCCGCCCGCGGGTGCGGTAGCGCATGCGCGACATGTGGTTCACGATCTGGTCGAGCGCCGGGTAGATGAACCCCATGAATTGAATCTCGGCCACCGGCTTCAGTCCGTGCGCCGCCATGCCCACGGACATCCCGGCAATCGTAGCCTCGGCAAGCGGCGTGTCCTGCACGCGAAGGCGGCCGAAGCGAGCCTGCAGTCCTTGGGTGGCGCGGAACACGCCGCCGTTCAAGCCCACGTCCTGGCCGATCACAACGACGCGATCGTCATGCTGCATTTCCCAGCCATGCGCCATTGCGATGGCCTCAACCATGGTTACTTTCGCCAACTCAATGTCCGTTCGATCGTCCGCCCTGCTTCGTAGCGTACATCCGTGCCAACTCGCGCTGCTCGCCGAGATGCCGCGGCATCTCGGCGAACAGATGTTCGAACATGGCATCGGTCGAGGGCTTCGGGCCCTTCAAATAATCATTTACCGCTGTCTCAATCTCGTGGGCGCATTGCTGCGCCCACGCCCGCTCATCGGCGGCGCTCAAGGCGCCCGCGTTGGTCAGGTATTCGCGCACGCGGATCAAGGGGTCGAGCGCCCAGGCTTGTTTGACTTCATCGGTGTTGCGATAACGGCCCGAATCGTCCGCGGTGGTGTGGTCGCTCAGCCGATAAGTCAACGTCTCAATCAGCGTCGGGCCGCCCCCTCGACGCGCGGATTGCAGGGCCGCGGCGACCGTGTCGCGCACGGCGAACACGTCGTTGCCGTCGACTTGGATGCCCGGGATGCCCGCGGCAACGGCCTTCTGCGCCAAGGTGCGCGTCGCGGTCTGCTCCGCCACCGGCACCGAGATGGCCCAGCCGTTGTTCACGATCACGAACACCACGGGCAGCCCGCGCACGCCGGCGAGGTTCAACGCCTCATAGAAAGCGCCCTCCGACGTGCCCCCATCGCCGATGTAGGCGAGCGCGCAGCGCGCCTCGCCGAGAACCTTGAACGCCATGGCCGCCCCGGCGGCGTGCAAGCATTGGGTGGCGATCGGTATACACCAGGGGAAATCATGGCGCGCGTGAGCGAAATCGTTGCCGCGCTCATCGCCCCCCCAGTAGGTCAGAATCTCGGTCATGGTCACGCCGCGCCACAATTGGGTGCCGACTTCACGGTAAACGGGTGCGAGCACATCCTCGGGCCGCATGGCGGCTCCCACGCCGATGTGCGTCGCCTCGTGCCCGAGCGCGGAGGCGTAAGTCCCGAGCTGGCCGGTGCGCTGCAGGTTGACCGCCTTCGCATCGAACAGCCGTTCGCGCGTCATCGCCCGATACATGCCACGCACGTCCTCGTAGTCCGTCGCGAAGGCCGGCGGTTCTGCGACGAGGGCACCCTGGGGGTCGAGAATGCGCTTGTATTCGATCTTGTATTCGGCCACCGTCGGCATCGGCGAATTATGCCAGGGCGCGCAGAGTGGCGCTTCAAGCATGGTGTCGCCCGGCAAGATATCCCGGCGTTTGCATCTCGATGAGACGGCTGGCGGCGCGCTGGAACTCGAATTGCAGGCGCTCGCCGCGGTATAGCTGCGCCGGCGGGGCCGCCGCCGACACCACCGTTTTGACGCCGCGGTCGTAGAATTCATCGACCAGCATGATGAATCGGCGCGCCGCATCCTCCTGCGACGGGGTGAAGACCGGGACGTTGGCGATGAACACGGTGCCGTAAAGGCGAGCCAGCTCGATGTAGTCGTTCTGGCTGCGCGGCCCGTCGCAGAGCTCGCTGAACTCGAACCAGGCGATGTCCGGCCCGGTCGCGACGGCATGAATCGGCCTGCCTTCGACCATGAGCGTTGCCGGCGCAGCGCCGCCGCCGGCGAGCTCCTGAAAGCGCTGCCTCAGAGCCTCGAGCGTGTGCGGCGAAGAGGAGTCCAGATAGGTCGGCGCCCGCTCGAGATAGCGCAACCGGTAATCGACCCCCGAATCCACGCGCATCACGTCGAGATGATCCTCGATGAGCGCGATGGCGGGCAAAAAACGCTGGCGCTGCAATCCGTCTTTGTACAGATCCTGCGGAGGAACGTTCGAGGTGGCGATGAGCGTCACGCCGTGGCGAAACAGGCCTTCGAGCAGCCCCGACAGGATCATGGCATCGGCAATGTCCGCCACCATGAACTCATCAAGGCACAGGGCGCGCGCGCGCCCGGCGATGCGCCGCGCGACGATCTCCAGGGGATTCTCCCGGCCTCTGGCGCGGCCGAGCTCCTCGTGCACGCCGCGCATGAAACGGTAGAAGTGGGTTCGCTCGCTCGCCATCGGCCCGAGCGAGGCGAAGAACGCGTCCATCAACAGGGTTTTGCCCCGCCCGACGCCCCCCCACAGATACAGGCCGCGGGGAGCGCTGAAAGAGGCGTGCTTCGCCCGCCACCCGAGACGCAGGCGCCAGCCGTCCAGCCACGCGCGCCGCTCGCGTCGCAGGGCATCGGCCAGCTGATCGAGCCGCACGGCAGCCTGCTGCTGCGAGGCGTCGAATTGCAGCCGGCGCGCGTCGATTTCCGATCGCCAGTGGGCGCCGACCGTCTGTGGCTCCTCAGTCACGCAAGCTCGCCAAGAGGCTCTCGGCGGATCTCTGGAGAACCGCGCCGCAGGCTAGAGGCTCTGATAGTTCGGGCCTGAGCCGCCTTCCGGCGTGACCCACGTGATCTGATCCGTGTACGGTTCCTTGATGTCGCACGCCTTGCAGTGCACGCAGTTCGACGAGTTGATTTGCAACCTACGGCCGCCGGCGCCGTCGTCGATCATTTCGTAGACGTTCGCGGGACAGAAATTGGTGCAGGGGTTGCCGAATTCCTTCGTGCAAGTCGTCGCGCACAGGTTCAGATCCGCGACTTTCAAGTGCACCGGCTGATTCTCCTCGTGCGTGGTGGAGGCAAAGAACACGAATGCCAGGCGATCACGCGGCGGCAAATCGCGGTCTCCCCAATCCCGATCGGGCGAGACGTAGTCATCCAGGCGCTTGAGCGCCTTGTCGTCGGCATGATTCTCAAGCGTCCATGGCAGTCTTCCGTATGTGACGGTTTCCAGTCCCGCATTGGCGAGCCCGAGCCAGAGCCCGCGTCTGAAACCGGGCCGGATGTTGCGCACTTTGTGGAGCTCGCGGCCGCCGGGCGACTGGCGCCAACGCTGGTCGAATCCTGCGGAACCGCCGGTCTCGACGTAATGCGCGGCGGCCAGCATGCCGGAGCGGATGGCCTGATGGATGCCCTTGATCTTGGGGGTGTTGAGCGTTCCGCCGGCATCGCCCACGAGCAGGGCGCCCGGCATCTCCAAGGTGGGCATCGATTGATAGCCGCCTTCGATGACGGTGCGCGCGCCGCCCGCGAGAATTTCCCCGCCCTGCAGGAGCGCCTTCACCGAGGGGTGATTCTTGAACTGCTGGAATGCCTCGAAGGGCTTGAAGCGCGGATCCTCGTAGTCGAGGCCGACCACGAATCCGATGAACACGCGATCGTTGTTCAGATGGTAAAGGAAGCTGCCACCGTAGGTGTGGCTGTCGAGCGGCCATCCCACGGAGTGTTGAATGAGGCCAGGCTGCACGCGGCCGGCTGGCAGCTGCCACAGCTCCTTGAAACCAAGGCCGTACGTCTGGGGCGACTTGCCGCTGTCGAGCTTGAAGCGGCGGATGAGTTGTTTCGAGGTGCTGCCGCGACATCCCTCGCAAAACAGCGTAATTTTGGCGTGAATCTCGGGGCCGAGCGCGAAATTCGGTCCGGGCTCGCCGTTTTTCTCGACACCCATGTCCCCGATGCGCACGCCCTTGACCGCTCCCGACTCATCGAACAGCGCTTCGGCCGCGGCGAAACCGGCAAACACGTCGACGCCGAGCTTCTCGGCCTCGGCTCCCAGCATGGGAATCAACTGTCCGAGGGAGATGATGAAGTTGCCGTGATTCACCATTTGCGGCGGCGTCATCGGCAGCTTGTACCGATTGCGGCGGGTCAGGAACACAAACTCGTCGCGAATCGCGGGTACGCAGATCGCGGGGGCATGCTCGCGCCAGGTGGGAAGCAGTTCGTCGAGCGGCCCCGGCTCGAGCACCGCACCAGAGAGAGAATGCGCGCCCAGGCTCGCGGCCTTCTCGAGAACGCAGACGGAAAGTTCGGGTTTGAGCTGTTTCAAGCGGATGGCGCTGGCGAGGCCCGCGGGACCGCCACCGACGATCGCGACTTCGTACTCCATGACATCCCGTTGATTTTCGGTCATCGAATTGGCACCTGGATTTTGGGACCTAAGTCGTTGAAAAATGCGGCGTAGTAGATCACAAATGAATCGTTTGGAGGACTGGCGTCCACCAGGTGGACATGCGCTGAGGGTACTCACGGACGAACGGCGCTTTACCGGTTGGGGACACCATGGTTCTAAGCCACGGAAGCTGCTTACTAGGGATGGTCAATGGATCTGGGCATGGTCGGGCAGGGACGCCCACCCCCCATTGGCGCCGCGCCCGGCCCACCCCCCAATTGGCACTGCGCCCGGCACCTCATCGAGCGGAGCCGTACGCGGGCGCCCTTCAGACCAATTCAACGGCGATGGCCGTGGCTTCGCCGCCGCCGATGCAAAGGCTGGCAATACCGCGCCTCTTGCCACGGCTCCTCAACGCATGCAGGAGCGTCGTCACGATCCGCGCGCCGGTGGCTCCGATCGGATGTCCCAGCGAACAGGCACCGCCGTTTACGTTGACCTTGCCAGGGTCCAGGCTCAAATCCTTCATGGCGACCATCGTCACCACTGCGAAGGCCTCGTTGATTTCGTAAAGGTCGGCGTCTTGCGCACGCCATTCGATCTTCTGCAGAAGCCGCTGAATCGCGCCCACCGGGGCGAGCGTGAACCACTCGGGTTCGCGCGCGAAGCTCGTGTATCCGAGGATCCGGGCGATGGGTTTGAGGCCGCGCTCGCGAGCCGTCGATTCGCGCGCCAGCACCAAGGCCGCTGCGCCGTCGGAAATGCTCGCCGAACTCGCCGCCGTGACCGATCCGTCCTTTCGGAATGCGGGTTTCAGCGTCGCAATCTTCGACACATCGATGGTCCCCGGTGTTTCATCCTTGTCGATGACCGTTTCGCCCTTGCGCGTCTTGGCGGTCACCGGCGCAATCTCGCTCACGAAGGCGCCGCCCGCGACCGCTGCCTGGGCGCGGCGCGCCGATTCGCGCGCGAAGTCGTCTTGCGCCGCGCGCGAAAAGTCGTACTTGCTCGAGGTCGCCTCCGCGAAGCAACCCATGAGTTGACCGTCCCAGGGACTTTGCAGGCCGTCCGTGAACATGTGATCGAGCACCTCCTGGTGCCCCATGCGGTAGCCGGCACGGGCCTTGGGCATCAGGTAGGGGGCGTTGGTCATGGACTCGAGTCCGCCGGCCACCATGATCCTTGCGGAGCCGGCGAGGATCTGATCGCCGGCCAGCATGATGGCGCGCATGGCCGATCCGCACATCTTGTTGACCGTGCTGGCGGGGACGCTGGCCGGAATACCGGCGCCGAGCGCGGCCTGCCGCGCGGGTGCCTGGCCGAGGCCGGCGGACAGTACGCAGCCCATGATCACCTCATCTACCTCGCCGGGCGCGACACCAGAGTCGGCGAGCGCGGCCTTGATGGCCACCGCCCCAAGCTGCGGTGCAGTCACCGTGGCAAAGACGCCTTGGAAAGCGCCCACCGGAGTTCGGCGGGCGGACAGAATGACGAGGGGGTCTCTGCTCATGGCTCAAGCTTCCGTGGGGGGGGGAGCCCACATTATACGCCCGACCCGCCGAACCTCGGGTAGGCAAACACCGCGCTGTCAGGGCGCGAGCGGCTCGCCCACGGCGGCAGCGATCATCTCCCGACTTCTCTGGCGCGCCCCGTCGGGCGCGAGGACCCCGAGGACTTGGAAACGGATGGGGCTGCGACGGATCCGCAGGCTCCCGGTCGGCAGTACCTCGCGTGTGCCATGGATCGCCACGGCCACGATGGGCATGCCGGCCCGCTCGGCCGTCGCAAACGCTCCCCCCAGGAACCTACCCACCTGGCGGGTCGCGTCGAAGGTCCCCTCCGGAAAGAACACCAGCGATTGGCCGGAGGCTGCCAGCTTCCAGACTCGACGGGTGTCCGAGCCGCCTTTGTGGCGGTCGAAGCGTTCGACAAAGGCCGAGCCGAGCCGGCGCAGCAGCAGGCCGGCGAGCGGCACGCGCACCATTTCGCGCTTGATGACGAAGGCGAAATTCGGCGGCAGCGCCGCCGCCGCCACGATGCCGTCGATATAGCTCGCATGGTTGGCGACCACCACGCAGGGCGCCTCCGGCAGCCGATCCAATCCCTCGATGCGCAACGGAATACCCGCGATGCCGAAGAACCAGCGCGAGAATGCGCCCGCCACCCGGCGCCTCCCCTTGAGGGTCGGCACGAACAGATTGGCGGTCAGCGTGATCAGGCTCAATGCCATGAACAGCACGATGCAATAGACTGAATACAGGCGTTGCAAGAGGGGTGGCGCGCTCGCTTCTGTGATCTGGTTCTCCTTATGTTAATACTTAACGCTGATTGTGAGACTGGTCACGCCCCCCCGAAACCACCGCTCGCATACTGAGATTCGACAGCGCGTACAGCACATTTCGTGCGGCTCCAACGCGGGAAAATATGGCGACGGCTCTGAAACGGTCGGTTTACACAAGAAGCTCGGGCACGGGCGTACCTCCGACGCGGGATGCGGAGGATCCTGCCTTGCAGCGCTTTCTCGATGCGGTGTGGATGGAGCGGGGCCTGTCGGCGAACACGCTGGCGGCTTACCGCGCCGATTTGACCGCGCTCGCCCGCTGGCTGGAGGAGCGCGACAGCGCTCTGTTGAAGGCCACGCGCATCGAACTGCTCGGATTCATTGCCGCCCGGGTCGAGGGAGGATCGCGTCCGCGGTCCACGGCGCGCCAACTGTCGAGTTTCCGGCGATTTTTCCGCTTCATGGTGCGCGAGGGTTTGATCTCGGTGGATCCCACCGCGCAGATCGCGATGCCCAAGATCGGCCGATCGCTTCCGAAATCGTTGACGGAAGCGGAGGTCGACGCGTTGCTCGAGGCACCGCTGGTGACCGATCCGCTCGGTCACCGCGACCGCACCATGCTCGAGGTGCTCTATGCGACGGGACTTCGGGTCTCGGAACTCGTGAGCCTCAAGCACAACCAGGTCAACTTGAATCAGGGCGTCATGCGTGTGATCGGCAAAGGCAACCGTGAGCGGCTGATTCCGCTCGGTGAGGAGGCCGTGCGCTGGCTGCAGCAATTCATGCAGGGGCCGCGCGTGGAAATTCTGCTCGAGCGCCAGACCGATTACCTGTTTCCCACGCGGCGCGGCGACCGCATGACGCGCCAGGCGTTCTGGCACATCATCAAGCGCTACTCGAAGAAGGCAGGCGTGGAGAAGGACCTCTCGCCGCACACGCTGCGGCATGCATTCGCGACCCATCTGCTGAATCACGGTGCGGATCTGCGGGTCGTGCAGATGCTCCTCGGCCACTCAGACCTTTCCACCACGCAGATCTACACGCATGTGGCCCGAGAGCGGCTGAAAGAGCTGCACGCTCAGCATCATCCGCGCGGCTGACGGTGCCGCGGCAACCGCGCCGGAAGGCGCGGTGAATGTACCGATTTCCTGAACCACAGGGCCGGGACGAAGTCCAAGTCGGTTCCACCCCTCGGAGTCATCGATGCGGACAAGCTGGCTGGCCTTGGTGATCATGCTGCTCGCAGCCGCCGCGCAGCCCTGCGCCGCGCAGGCGCCGGATGCACAAGCGGCAGCCGGCTCGCGCACGGATCCCCGGGCGGCACTGCTCAAGCTGTTGCCGGCGGGCTCGAAGCTCGAGGATCTGAAGCCGTCGCCCATTCCCGGCATCTACCAGTTCGTGCAGGGCGCGGAAGTGAGCTACCTCACCGCCGACGGCAAGTATTTTCTCGACGGCAACCTGTACGATATGGTGACGCGCGCCAATTTGACCGAGGCCATCCGCTCGCGTGCGCGGCTCGCGATGATCAATGCCGTGCCGGACTCGCAGATGGTGATTTTCTCGCCGAAGAACCCGCTCTACACCGTCACGGTGTTCACCGACGTCGATTGCCAATACTGCCGCAAGCTGCACAGCGAGATTGCGGAGATCAACAGGCTCGGCGTGCGTGTGCGCTACATGTTCTTCCCGCGCACAGGGCCGAATACGGAAAGCTGGCGCAAGGCTGAAGTGGTCTGGTGTTCAGCGGACCGGAACGAGGCGCTCACCCGCGCGAAAGCAGGGGCCGAGCTCGACATGAACAAAACCTGCGGCCCGACCCCGGTGGCGCGCGAATATGCGCTCGGGCAGAGCATTGGCGTGCGCGGTACGCCCGCGATCGTCACCGACGGAGGTGACTTCATCAGCGGATACATGCCGCCGCGGGAGCTTCTGCAGACGCTCAAACAGTTGCAGGAGGCGCAGCGCGAAAGCGCCGCGGGCGCGGAGCGAACGGCCTCGCGTTAGACCTCTAGCGCTCCAACAGCTTCAACTTGTCCTTGACGCCTTCCCACTGCTTGGCGTCGGCGGGCGGCTCCTTCATCTCGCTGATCACCGGCCACTTCTTGGCCAGCTCCGCATTCAGCTGGCGGAAGTTCTCCTGCCCGGCTGGGATCTCCTCCTCGGAGAAAATCGCCTCCACCGGACACTCCGGCTCGCACAGGGTGCAGTCGATGCACTCATCGGGATCGATCACCAGAAAATTCGGCCCCTCATGGAAGCAATCCACCGGACACACTTCCACGCAGTCCATGTATTTGCACTTGATGCAGTTTTCAGTGACCACGAACGCCATGACTTACCCTTCTCGAGATATCGAAGTTGGAATGATTTGCTGCTGCCGCTATTCTGCCACACCGGAGGATTTCAACGGTCGTGTGAGCTCCGTGAAATGGTAGTCCTCGCGCCCCGCGGCGCGGTCCGCGAAGTAGCGGCGCAAGGTGAACTCGCCGCTGGGAAACGCCAGGTCGTTCCAGGGAATCTCCGATTCTTGGTACAGGCCGACCTCCAGGCTTTCCGGGCCCGGCGCGAATTGCGGCGCCAACAGCCGCGCCCGGAACATCACATGCACCTGGCCGGCATGGGTGACATTGGCCACGGCGAGGAGTGAGCCAATCTCGACCCTCGCGAGGGCTTCTTCGTAGCACTCTCGAGCTGCCGCGGCCTGCATGGTCTCGCCGTTCTCCATGAACCCCGCCGGCACGGTCCAAAACCCGAGGCGCGGCTCGATCGCGCGCCGACACAGCAGGATCTTGTTCTGCCATTCCGGAACACAGCCGAGCACCAGGAGCGGATTTTTATAGTGGATCGTCCCGCAACTCGTGCAGACGTAGCGAGGCAGATGATCCCCATCGGGAACCTTCGAGGTAACGCGCGAACCGCAGTGACTGCAGAAATTCAAGGGGATCCCACAAGTTAAGTCTGGTGCCCGGAGAGGGAATCGAACCCACACGGTGTCACCACCACCGGATTTTGAGTCCGGCGCGTCTACCAGT